>Ga0209510_1000096_pt1 | contig 130528 bp, 117 predicted proteins | sample BiotimSIPDNA_FD_185749 | JGI IMG/M metagenome (GOLD analysis project Ga0209510, IMG submission 185749) | Anaerobic biogas reactor microbial communites from Washington, USA - Biogas_R1 time_0 SIP DNA (SPAdes) (version 2) | ecosystem: Engineered > Bioreactor > Anaerobic > Unclassified | place...
ATCAGAAATCTTATCTGGTTCCTCTTATTCTTGCAGGAAGAGCACCAAGCAGTGGGAAAAAACACTCGTTATCTGCTTTGGATATAGTGCTATTGATAAGGTAATTGGTGAATGAGCTTCCGTTATAATGAGTGATGATTGTACGTGCCCACACATGTCCCATTATCTGTACTTGCTTTATATCCAGATCATGATTGGTGATTATTACCCCGGAGATATCTGACCCCTTGCCAAATGTACGATCCGGATATAGGCGTATGGACAAGTGCAGATCCTGCGGAGCAATATTGGAATCTGTATTCATAAACTCCTTCTGGTGAACCAGGACCGGTTCCATACGAATATCCGGCACCGGAAGTGAGAGTTTTACTGGTGAGGTAGAGATTGAACAGATGTTTTTGATGGCCTCAGGTGTACCTGGTGGGATATTTAATATAGTCCCAATAGATTCATTTTTGGTAAGTCCTGGCAAGACCAGAAAGATCCAGTGCCCGTTATCACTCAAAATGACCGTTTAAAGATCTGATATCAGAAGGCGCTCACAATAACCCATATTCTGCTTTTTTTCAATAGAAGAAAGGAAGCTGAAATGTGTAGAAGGAGGACGCCTATGCGAAAAATCCGTTTTGAAATTACGGGATAACCTTATTACAAAGACAGGCAAGCCTCAACCGATATCCAGAACAATTGCTCTCGTATTGGAAGTTTTGACCAGTTTCGATCATCATACTCTGAACAGCTTATATCGTCTCCTCCGTACAGATATTGACCGAAAAGCACATTTCTGTACCTGGCCACTGCTGCAAACGCAGAGCATTCCATCTCCACAGTAAGGCATCCCTCTTTTTTCTTAAATCTCGCCTCTTTTCTGTTTCTCTGTAAAATGCATCGGTGGTCCATGTCTTAGCGACAATATAGGGAATCCCGTTTTTTTCCAGATTTGCTTTTAATTTGCTTATTACAAACTCCGGGATCTCGATTTCCCTGCTCGGTTCTACATAGTGGTATGATGTTCCCTCATCGCGTACTGCAGAATAAGGAATAATGATTTTCCCGGTTTGAATTTCTTTGTCCAGTACTCCTGCTCCGCCACAGGCAACAAATTTTGTATATCCATGCGCAATTACTTCATCCATCATGGCTGCTGCCAGAGGTGCTCCGGCATAAGGATGAAAAAACGATATTTTTTTGTCGTTGTAAATTATTTCTAAATGTGGTTTTCACCTATTTCACTTCTTAATGTCGCTTTAATGACAGCATCATTTTCTCTGATTACCTTTTCAATGACTTCCTTAAAAAAGCAAATAACACAGTGTTCAGCTCCATCCAGGGCTTTATAGTAAAAGGAAGGAGATATTACAGGCTTCGAATCTGAATCAAATTCAATTATTGGATACATAACAGTTTCATTCTAATTTACGAAAAAAACTAAACTCAGAGCACGCAGAAGCGTGAACGAAAATGAAACATTTAACGCAGAGAACTTCATCAGCTTCTCTCCAGAAGCCGCTTCTTAAGTTCATTGTAACTGTCGGTATAATAAACCGGAAGCTGACTTTCCCGTATATCATATCCATAACTGCTCTTGCTGAGAATTATAATGGGAGGGGATTGAATTCTCTTGTAAACAGCTCTCTGTATACTGCCTGTTACCCACTCCAGATCATCGATAAATACCCGCGGATCATCAAGACCATATCTCTTCAGAAGCGTTTCGGGAATTGACAGCCGTTTGCAAAGCTCTCCATCCATATACCACCTGATAATGGTTTCTGCCCCGGTTTTCTGATAATCGGTAAACATGCGGATAAGTGCATCGTGATAACCCCATTTCATGGGATCAACCTGATTTTCTCTAAGCTCCGCTGAAGGTGCTACTTTAAACTGAAAAGACTCATCAGGAATCAGAGCCCAGGGGATTACCTCTTCAGAAAAAATTTCCCTGTTCAGAAATGAGGCCATCTCAAAAACCTCCGTCTTGAGAAGATCCCCCAGAGGAGCAATCGCTCCATTTACATCACCATAAAGCGTAGTATAACCAAGTGCAATCTCCACCTTGTTTCCATTGCAGGTCATCACTCCATTGAGAATTCCAGCTATATTGGAAAGAATGCTGGTGCCTCTTATCTTAGCCTGAATGTTCTCCCGGTTAAGCTCACCTGGGTTGAAACTTTCCAGAAGCCGGTTGTTAACATTTACCATCTCTTCTATGGGTATACAATGCATGTTAAGACCAAGTTTACCAGTCAGATTTGCTGCAATTTCTCTGGTAATCTGACTGTTGTATTTTGCAGGAAGGTTACAGGCCACTATGCGTTTGTTTCCAACAGCCTGATACAGAAGACATGCAGTAAGCGCTGAATCTATTCCTCCGCTTACTCCCACAATATATGAAAACCGGTCATTTCCCATGATCTCATCCATCCCCCGGATTCCTTCTATAACCGCAAGGTATTTAGCTTTGATGGCATCCAGGGGCTCTTTTTTTATGGGGTTGAGAGCCGCATCGGTATCGTGTATCAACAGCTCTTCAGTAAACAGTTTATTGCATGTTCTTACCACCTGCGCTTTTTCATTGTAAATAGTGGAATCACCGTCAAAAACTACGATGTTCTTTCCGTTATTCTGAACTCCGGTACAATTTACATAATAAAAAGGAACGAACCTGCCGGTATCCCTGAAACTTTCCTGAATTCGGTTATTGCGTGCCCGGTCTTTTCCATGGGTCCATGGGCTGGATGATATGTTGAAGATGAACTGAGCCCCATTCTCAATAAGGCGTTTAGAAATGTTAAGAGGTTCTCCTCTATACCGATAATCATTGAACCACAAATCTTCGCAGATCTCAACTCCGAAACGGATTACCTCGTTTCCGATAGTGGTCTGAAACGGTTGTAAGAGGTCTTCTACCTGTGTGTTGGTGTCGCAAGCATATTCGGTAAGGGAGTAAAAGTATCTTTCATCATCGAAAATCCGGTAACTGGGAAGAAGACTCTTGATTGTTACACCTTCTGGAAGTGCTCCTGCCCTGGGAAGCGGTTTACGGTTATAAAAGGCAAAACCTGCGTTGTATTTGCGCATTCTGCCATCCTTGTTTTTCCTTGACCTGTCCACAAGAAGGTTACCGTAAATAATAATGATATCTTCAGAAAGTTCACGTATACGATCATTGAAAGAGACAAGGTGATTGCACCAGGCGTCTTCTGTCCAGCGGTCTGCCAGAAGATAACCTCCGACACACATCTCCGGAAATGCAATAATCTGGCACCCTTTCTGTCGTGCCTCATCGGTAAACTGCTTAATTTTTTCGAAGTTTTTCCACGGCTGCCCTGCAATTACCCGCATCTGAGCAAGTGCTATCTTCATAATAATTCCCTGATCTAACCTGATTTCTATACTTTAAATTTTTTCATTCAAACAATTAATTCTTAACTCAACTCCATTCCCCCGCCCCCTAAATCTCCCGATGTACATCGGGAGACTTTAAGATCTCATGATGTAACCTGTTAACTGATCCAAGGGCGGTCAGTTCTTAAGTCCCCCTTTGGGGGATAGGGGGCTGGAATTCAGGAAATCATACGATTTACAAAAACACGGATTATCTGTGCATGATCCCCAAAAAAATTGCTTTCCAGCTCCTCCAGACGATATAACGGACACCAGATCACCTCATCTGCTACATCACGGGCTTCAATTTCCGGAAGAGTTTTGACTGCAAGCTCAATCATAAATGCATGCGTTATCACTCTCCCCCTGAGATCTCTTGTCGGGTGATCAAAAACCCGACTCATTTTAATGCTTCCGGAAAGCTCTTTGTAATCGGTCCTGATACCGGTGCTGGCTATTAGCTCCCGTAAAGCAGTCTGCTCGACTGTCTCTTCTTGTCTTACAAAACCTCCGGGCAAAGAATACCTGCCTTTGCCAGGATAAATTTTGCGTTTTATTAGCAGTACATGCCCCAATGCAAAAAGCACTGTTTCCGCTGTTACAAATGTCGGTGCTGATGGCAGATCCTTCCATTTATTACGGAAATTCTTTATGAAACGATACTCTTCAAGAAGTTCCCGGAAATTAACGGTGGTAATCCATTTGGAGAGTTCATTGTAAACCTCTGGAGCCACCACGTCCTTTATGGTGGAGATAGCGCCTTCAAAACAGGCTTCACGAATGCTTGTCGAACTGACTCCGCTGACCTGAGTTGGAAGAATTTCAAGACTCCATTGCGGAAAATAGCTTAGATAATAGGATGTATCATCCTTAAAGTGACCTACGATAGTGATTCTGGAATCTTTATCGGCAATTGATGCAACCTGTTTCTGCACACGGATCAGCCAGTCATTAAAATTATAGGCGGAATCGGCTATAAAGCTGATGGTATAAACAGAAGAGTCTACATCTGGCAGTGATAAACGGATGAACTTTTCTCTGGTGCAACTGTCCCATGGATTTCGGATACTCTCGGGACAGTTGTGTGAACCCATGATAATTATTATGTGTCTGGCAATAGCTGCAGCGTGGCGAAACAGTTTTTCATGGCCAAGATGAAATGGTTGAAAACGACCAATAAGCACTGCATAGTCAAAATCAGTCACATTTCTCCTCATTCATCTTTTCAGAAAACATTTCTCCTCAGGGAAGATAAAAATACCCTTTTCACCTTTTTGGTTCAAAGCGAAATTTTATTCCCGGCCTTTTTCGCTCCTGTTGAGTGCACTTATCAAAGCTTTGAGCGATGCAAATGCTATATCCGTATCTATGCCGATTCCACAGAAGCGCTGACTGTCTGAGCTTTCTATTTGAATGTATGCCACCGCTTTAGCCTCCGAACCCTCTTCGAGACTGTGTTCATGGAATGTTACAATTTTAAAACCGGTTCCGCAAGCATTGAGAGCCTGAGTGAGTGCATCGATAAAACCATTTCCGGCACCTTCGATTTCAAAAGTTCTGTCATATTTACGAAAACCGGCTTTAATGTTTACCTTCCTGGGAGATTCCTCTTTAACTACACCCGGTTCTATACTGAAACGATCAATCCCGAAAGGCCCCTGCACATTGATGAATTCCTTGTCGATGCATTGAAATACCTCTGCGTGTGTCATTTCAGTTCCCTTTTCATCTGTAGCCTTCTGGATGACAGCCCCTATTTCCGGATGAAGCTCCTTGGGAATATGTAAACCATAATACTGTTTCAGAATATAGGCTGTTCCACCTTTTCCAGATTGGCTGTTGATACGTATTACCGATTCATAATCTCTGCCAATATCTTTAGGATCGATCGGAAGATAGGGTATATTCCAGTAGCCACCAGTCTCTTTGTATCTGGCCAATCCCTTGCTGATTGCATCCTGGTGCGAACCGGAGAAAGCAGTAAAAACGAGTTCGCCCGCATAAGGATGCCTGGGAGAGACTGGCAGTCCTGTACACTCCCTGTAAACCGATTCTATTCTGGAAATATCGGTAAAGGAAAGACCAGGATCGATTCCCTGCGCATAACAGTTCAAGGCAAGAGCTATTATATCCGCATTACCGGTCCGTTCGCCATTTCCAAAAAGAGTTCCTTCAACTCTCTGTGCCCCAGCAAGCTGAGCCAGTTCTGCTGCAGCCACAGCACAACCTCTGTCATTGTGAGTGTGAACACTCAGGATCACATTCTCCGATGGGATGTTTCTGCTCATAAATTCAATCTGATCGGCAAAAACATTGGCAGTGCTGACTTCAACAGTTGATGGAAGATTAATGATGATTTTCTGCTTCTCATCAGGAGACCAGGCTTCTATTACTGCATTGCAAATATCACTGGCAAAGGAAAGTTCGGTTTGGGAGAAACTTTCCGGAGAGTATTCAAGAATGATATCGCAATTAACTTCCGATGCCCTGTCCCGTATCATTTTTACCCCATCGACTGCCAATGCAATAATCTGCTGAGGAGTTTTGTTAAATACAATCTCCCGCTGCGCCGGTGAAGTCGAATTGTAGAGGTGAACGATACACCTTCTGGCATCACCGATTGCCTGAAATGTCTTGTCAATAAGATGCTTTCTTGCCTGGGTCAACACCTGTACAGTCACATCTTCAGGAATGTACCCTTCACTTATCAGTTTCCTGGTAAATTCGAAATCGGTTCTTGATGCCGAGGGGAAACTGACTTCGATCTCCTTGAAGCCAATCTCCAGAAGCATCTTAAAAAACTTTATCTTTTGAGTGGGTGTCATAGGATTTCTTAATGCCTGATTTCCATCCCGAAGATCCACAGAGCACCACACTGGTGCTTTCTCTATTCTTTTTGACGGCCATGACCTCTGATGAAGATCGATGGATTGAATTGGCTGGTACTTTTTCATGTTTATACCTCCATACGGGTAAAAATTATTAAGGCCCGCTTTTTGAGCGGGCCTTGTAATGTGTTTATTTTTCAGATGTTTAGGATTGTCCGCTCGTAAGTCATAGAAATAGGGATAGCAGATGAAGGCTTAGGGCAAGCAGGCAGAAAGAAGCGGTTTGAGTGTTGGTTTGATTAGCTGATTCAATTGTTTTCATAAGTAGATACCTTTATCTGCATTATAATTCCTGCGGAATCAGTATGTCAAAGGATTTATTAGCAACAAACGCCCCAATCTCCCAATGACAGACTTTAAGATCCAATAATGTGTGAACTTGTTTCCAAGGGCATTATCGGTTCTTAAGTCCTTCTTTGGAAAGAGCATAGATAGTAGTGAATTCACTTTTTTTTATGCAGAAGTATCGATCGGATCGTGCTTCCGGCAGATACTCTGCATACAAATGTACCTGTTGCCACTGATCTGCCTTTGTGGTCTTTTCCATCCCAGGCAATTACTGATGTTTTAGATTGATTTGACTGTACAAGCGTTCTGATATGTTTTCCTTTGAGATCAAAAATCGCAGCTTCGACTTTCTGATCCGGTGAAGAAATAATGCTTATCTCGGTTTTGTTAACAAAAGGGTTAGGGCTGACTGAGATCATCAGGGAACTTTTATGGATTGATGGTTTTATCGATGATATAATTGGCTTTCCGGCTGCAAATAACAGAAGAGGCTTGTCAGTATCATTGATTCCCAGAGCCTGCTGCATGGCAGTACGTTCAGTATCATTTAATCCACCGCAATAATGCCCCTGAATATTCATAGAAGTGGCCTGAAGGAGTGCACTTGATCCACAATAACCTGCTTCCAGAAGTCTTTCGCGTGAAGTCGAATCTGCACAGAAAACAAAGTAAACCGGTGCACTCTGTGAGATTCGGGGTACGGCACTTCTGAGCTGAGCCCTTCGATCTTCACTGATCAATTGTTCTATGCGATGATCCCGTGTGCTATCATCACCGGAAGACTGTCGCATGTGGTATCTGTCTACCGATCCTGATCTGACAATGTAAATACGGCCTGTAAGATAGTACTTCGCATTCCATGATGCTACAGTTAAACCTGCCTTGGAGCTTATGCTGTGCGGTGTACATCCGTATGCGGCCCAGGCTAGCTGTGAGATCTCTTCCAGAGTCAGTTCTTCACTACTGAATTCATCTCCGAAAATCGGTTCCCGCATGGCATTCTCAAGTATTGTAGTGCCATCAACCGATGGCGCGGGCAGGCTATTGTCGGATGAGGTTGCAACCAGATTGGTTTTAAAACCGCTGGCAGAGGACATTTTTCCATAGCAGTTTACCAGATGTACATTTGCCGATAGATTCCAGGATTCATTAGCATTTTCGTATCCACTGTCTTTAGGGCAGCAGACCGGTTTCTCCGATGTGTTTTCTAAAAACGGTACTATTGCCAGATGAGCCCAGTGTAAAGCAGCACCTGCATCCTCGGCTAAACCTGCAGGATCGGTTGCAATGCCAATTTCGAATGCCAACTTAGATTCTGAGAGTTTGTTACCGCTGGTATGAAGTGTCAGTTTATGTGAAACAGGATCGTAGTTATAGACTCCATCCGGAGTAGCTGCGTAGATAAAACGTGAAACACCCATCAGGGGCGGTCTCGATGCAGCCCAGAGGGCATTTGCCAGTATCTGCTGGTTCAGTGTACCACTATAACCGCCATGAGTCGAAACCCTGGAGTTGAGACATTCTTCTACAGAATGAAGGCCAGTCGTTGGGGATGGAAGATCAATATCGGATGCTGCAGCTTTTAAAGGGCGGGACCAGCCATTTTTGGCTATCATGGATGTCGCGGCCATTATCATCATTTTGCCAAATGAGCGCCGTTTCATGTTAACCTCCAGAGAGTTTCATTGTTTGCACTGCTTCACACTTCTGTAAGGAGAGAACTTGCCTGTTGATTTTTATTCCTGAATAAAAACACGATAATTCTCAGTAAAAAAGTATTACTGCCCGGATATCTCTAAAATATATAAGTTGATTTTGCAGCCATATAGTTTCAGAATCGGTTCTGACTTTAAATAGATATTCATACAAGGGACTAAATTCACCGGAAAATCCGCTCTTTGGGGCAACTTAACCCCGATTAGCTTTTTGCACTGCTCATTTAATAATTTACGCACATATTAAGTCATTTAAGAGTATTTTATTTTAAAATAAGTAATCGAAAGGATGACTCAAATGAAAGATAGTATAAGAGAACTGATTTTTCTTTCTGCAGTCTGCAGTTTCTTTATTACTCCTGCAGATGCACAGCCATCCTATGAGAATTACAAACTAGTGTGGTCAGATGAATTCGAGGGAAGCGGTCTGCCAGATCCCAATAACTGGGGTTATGAGAAAGGATATGTTCGAAATAACGAGCTGCAATATTATACCGAAAAACGGTTGGAAAATGCCAGAATGGAGAATGGGAACCTTATAATCGAAGCCCGCCGAGACAATTGGAATGGAAACGAATATACATCAGCGAGTCTTTATACCCGGGGCAAGCGGGAATTTCAATACGGCATATTTGAGATCAGGGCGAAAATCGACATTCGTAAAGGTTCATGGCCGGCATTCTGGACTCTGGGCGTTTCTGAGGAGTGGCCAAGCAATGGTGAAGTGGATATCATGGAGTACTATAATGGAAAACTTCATGCGAATGTGGCCTGGGGAACCAACACCCGCTGGGAAGCGAAATGGGATTCCCAAACTAAAGCTGTTGATGATGAATTCGCCAAAGATTTTCACATCTGGAGAATGCACTGGACCGAAGAGAAAATTGATCTTTATGTAGATGACTTTTTGCAGAATACCACAGATCTTAGTACAACTATCAATGGCAATCTTGCAAAATTGCGCAACCCCTTCCATCAGAAAGCCTACATAATGATAAACCAGGCAATAGGCAGCAATGGGGGAGATCCATCAGGCACCACATTTCCGATTCAGTATATAATCGATTATGTGCGTGTATATCAGGAAGTCGCCGATACCATAGCTCCTTCGATAGTGGATGCAGTTGCTTCGGTAAACGGAACGGTTTCTATCCTTTTTTCCGAAGGTCTGGACAGAAAAAGTGCTGAAACGGTTTCCAATTATACTGTTAATAATAGTAGTGCAACTGTAACTGCAGCAAAACTGCAAAATGATAACTGCACAGTCCAGCTAACGGTTTCGGGCATATCAAACAGTGAACAAATCAATCTGACAGTTAAAAATATCAAAGATGATGCAGATCCGGCCAACACTCTTTCTCATTCAACTAAAGCGGTTGATGTCGGCCCGGAAAGCAAGAAACTAACAGGGGAACTGATTGGCAGTGGTAAACCATACCAGGAAAACAGCAGTGTCCATTATAAAGCTGCTCTCGATGGAAAAACTTCCACCTATGCAGATTGTATGGGTGATATGGTATGGGTCGGTTATGATTTTGGAGAAGGCAAGGGGATGGTTATTACTGCTGTCCGGTATTATCCCAGAGAAGGATATGAAGACCGGATGGGAGGACGCAGTTTCGAGGCCTCTTCTGATGGTGTCAACTGGAAGAAACTTTGCACAATTAGAGAAATTCCTGCAGGAAAAACCTTTACCAGTATGACAGTAGTGCATTCTGAGCCGGTGCGCTTTGTCAGATATAATGGAACAGGTGGTTATCTGAATGTGAGCGAAATCGAATTTTATGGTTACCCGGCTCAGATTACCTCAATCTGTCATGGAACAAGAGAACCCAAAAATGTGGATGGCAGGAATCTTTTATCTGAAGGACCTGTTCAGTATACTCTATATACAGCTTCTGGACGCATTGTGGAAAGAAAACTTGTCTCAGGCAGGAGTGCCGAAAGGCTGGTTCACAGTCTCAATGGTGGTTTTTTCAGAAACAGTGTGAATGGAGTTTACCTGGTTGAATTAAGAGCCGATAAGGGAAGGATAATACTATCTAAGAAGATAGTGGGGAGAGACTAATTGTTAATGTTTTGATTGCACGTATTTTCTGAAATGACAATGTAACTACAACTTCTTATTAACCAAACAAGAATAAGAAGAGAATGGTTAAAGGATTTCAGTTTTCAATCGTGCTATTCGTGTAACTCCTTCCCTTTTTTGTAGATAAAGGAAAGTATTCAGAATTTCGTTTCTATTTGTGTCTTCTGTGTCAATTGTTGACCGATAATGAGTGTATTTCGTGATGAATATCCTAAATTGTGCTACAACTGATTAATGCACATACAAACAGGAAGTAGAACTATGAATACGAAAAAACTCAATCACAGTATTCTTTATAAAAAAGAATACTATTCAATTCAGGGTGCTATTTTTGATGTATACAATGAAATGGGTAATGGCTTTCTGGAATCAGTGTATCAAGAATGTTTGGAAGAGGAATTTAGACTGAGGGCAATACCTTTTTATACTCAGAAGAAACTCACTATCAGATATAAAAGTAAAATACTGAAGCAGAAATATAACCCTGATTTTATCTGTAACGATAAAATTATCATTGAGATTAAAGTGGTAAAAGAAATTGCACCGGAGCATGAAGCACAGGTGCTGAATTATCTTAAAGCAACAGGGTTTCATCTGGGCTTACTCGTTAAATTTGGTAGTTACCCTAAAGTGACAATTAAGAGATACTTATTTTAATGAAATTACTTGCACTTTTTGAACTATTATTTTGTTCAAGAGCAGACTGGGATAACACTAATAGCACGAATGGGGGAAAAGGATAGGAGGTACAAATATGAAGACAGCCCCGGTATTCCTTATCTTTACTGTCGTGTTCTGTATTTTTGCAGAAAATATTGAACTTACAGTTGATCAACTGATTGCTTCTCCGAATTACTATTTGAGTCAGATAAACTGGATTGGATACAATGGAAGCAACAAATTGGTACTAAGAGGTACTATGATGAAGGAGAAAAATATAACAGGAAAAACAGTATATGAAATAATGCAGATGTGTCAATCAGAAGTGTATCCTGAATGTATCATTGATTATACCCAGGATGAGACAGATGCTTATCTTACTTTCAATGATGAATTTGTAAGAAGACCACTTGGATCGGATGGAGCCAGGGCAGCGCATAACTGGATGACTGCAAAAACCTATCAAAATGTGACAACAAATGTTTCGGGAAATTCGATACTGGCCAACAATTTATTTGATGCAGATCTTAAATTAAAACAATTGATTTTGGGAAAGAAAAGAATACGTGTAAGAGGTTTGAGCTCATTTTTTGGTTATGTAGAATCGGCCTTATATGGTTCAATCAAGGTTGGTGCAGTGGGCACATTTTATATAACCAAATTTTATTTGGTACCAGATTCTCTGATTATGAAAAAAGGGGAAAACAGTATCGAAATTAAAAAGGCGAAATTTAGACTCATTTCATCTGAAAAAGATGGAGATAAGAGGAATGTTGAGGAGCTTTGGGCAGAGGAATTCAGTAATAATATTGAAAAATTGATGTCAAAACATAGCGAACTAATTAAAATCCAGGAAGTTTTCAAACTTTTCTGTTTGATGAAACAAATCGTTGACACATCTTATGAATTGGCAAAAGCTGATTTTGAATACTCGTGCCAAATACCCGAAAAAATCATGTCAAAAAAACATCTGGCCAAAATTTCACTTCCGGCTCCATTGATAAATGAACCTACCAGATATCGTTTCTGCTGGTTAATGATGTCAGGGGCAATTACTTTTGACTACAGGAATGCAGTCGTCATAATAGAATAGGAATGCTGCAGTTTATTGTCTTAGTAAACTGGTGGTCTCCAGGGCAAACCAGTTTCACAATCAACATGACTCAGCCGAAAGTTGCCAGCATTCAATTCAAGTATACCAAACACGATAGGCAGCCCATTTCTTCGTGGTCCCATGGAACCCGGATTAAACACGGTATATCCGTGTCCGCTCCCTATGAAAGGAACATGAGAGTGGCCACATATCACCAGTGAAGCATCTTCTGATTTTGCTTTGCGGATAACCTGCGATTGCAGTTTGGGCCCATAAAGACCTACGTGTAACATTAAAATCCGGAGGAGAAGCTTTTCTTTTGACATGATTTCCAGCACCAGTACATCCGGTAAAGTCGGCAGCCTTTGGTCGATGTTTCCACGAACTGCATATACCGGACAGATCGCAGCAAACTGGTCCAGTATGTGCAAGTCACCGATATCTCCTGCATGAAGGATTGCATTGGGGTGTAACCCGGCAATTAACTCCGTTGCACCAGCATAAGGAGCTGAATGGGTATCGGATACAATGGCAAGCTTAAGCGAACCGTCTTCGCTAACCTGTACCTGTTTTAGGTCCCGGATACCTGAACGGTGATTGGCTTTTGATAGATACATTTTTCCTTGTGAGTAGTTCTATAAGGGATCACTATACAGAATGGTTTTAGTATTACGAGTACTTAAAAATGTTGTCCTTCTTGTTTTTACGGGATAACCCCAAAAAACAAGAAGGATATTTTATGCAGTAAGCAGGTAGAAAACTTAAAAACTTAAAGCTTAAAGCCTACTCCCAAATTGAGCCAGCTCAGACCACCACCTTCTTCCAAGGTCAGATAAAACTTATCTGTAAGATAAAATTTTACTCCTATAAACTCGCGGAATATAAAATGGCCAACCTTCGGTTTGCTGCGATCAATTCCAACTAACCCTAGAAGATCATTAAGCTCATCCATTTTCTCAAGCTCTGTAGCCCAGCCGATATGATATCCCATGGCGAGTCCTGCATATGGATCCAATTTATTGCGGATTTTTATCTTATTACTGAGCACCTTAAGGTTGAAAGGGTGAAATGCTCCTCTGCCAACGATTGGTATATAGTTATATCTCCACCACTTGTCGAACCCATAGCCATTGTAACCGGTACCCACACTTACAGAAATAGCATCGTTTATAGCGTATTCTCCTGCTACAAAAAAGCCAAACCAGCCGATTCCTAACCCAGTACTCAAATTAAAATTGCCCTTCTGAAAACAACTTCCTTCTGATGATGCCCAGTTTTGTGCGCAGATTGATGTGGAAAAGATTAGAAAAAATGAAATAACAAGAAAACGTTTCACAGCAAAATGCCTCCTGATAATATGTGATATTAAAATAAGTCCAACAGATCAATTGTACATCAAATTTTTAAAAAAAAAAGTGAAATAATACACTTTTTATTTAAACAGGAATTTAATTAAGGAAAGAATATAATTCCTGAAATAATGAATTTTCATTTTCTTGATTTTAATTCGTTTACAATCATAAAGTTCTTCAAACTTTCGACAACTCTTACGTTAATAATGCCAAGATCCAGTCAAATCTGCGCTACACTGCAACCAGGCTGGTTGCTCTGCCCTTTTTATCACCGAATAATCTTCCGATTCAGTTATAAAACTCTTTGTTCCACAATTTATCTGAAACTATATTATCAATGTTCACCAAAGTAGTAAACAATGGTGTAATAATGGAATGCTTTACCGTAATAAGCGATTCCTGATCAAATTCTCTTATATGCTGCAAGCAATCTCGGCGGTGGAGGTTACTGATGATAACCAAAAAGTTTGTTGTTCAGGAAGAATATGGGATTCATGCAAGACCGGCGGCAAAAATAGTGGAGAAATGTCAGCAGTTTAACTCTAAGATAAAAATCTGCAATGGATGCAGTGAGGCTGATGGCTGCTCTATTCTTCAGCTACTTTTGCTGGCTGCCAACAAAGGAGAGCAGATCGAAGTAAGCGCAGATGGAAGCGATGAGGAAAAGGCAATCGCAGAGTTGTCTGAACTATTTGAAAACGGATCAGGCATATAAAGTTTCGCATATCAATGTCTGGGAACACTTGATGGCTCTGAGTGATTCTCTTTTTGAATCTTTTGATACTGCCTGATTTCTGGGTTCTTTCAGTTGCCTGTATTTTCATGCAAATCAATCTGCAGATGCCAATGATTTCTGCCGCTCTTTGTACCTTCAATACGATTCCTCTATCAACTTTATCTCTGTTAAAGCGGGACCAGGGCCTACCAGACTGTAGTAGTTGGCTGGAGTTCAAATTATATTATAAGGCAAAATATTACAGATGAGCTGATTTTGGAGAAGTAATGGGAAAAAACCTGTTAACTCTGCTCTTTTTTTCGGTGATAATGGATCGGTAAAAGAGAATGGAAATTATGAAACGTTTAAGAGGAATTAATATTGGAGGATGGCTCAGCCAACTGGATGCTATCAAGGAGAAAGATCCGGATAATTTCTCCGGTATCGATGCACATATAGAATCATTTATTACTGAAAAAGACTTTCTTCAGGTGAAAGAATGGGGCTTTAACCATGTACGGCTCCCGATTGACTATTACCTCTTTTTTGATGAAAATGCCAATCCTTACCAATATCGGTTAAAGTATCTGGACCAGGCTGTGAGGTGGGCTTACAATGCAGAGCTTTCTATGATTATCGACCTGCATGAATGTCCAGGGCACGATTTCGCAGAATCAGATAATGTCCCGATCCAGAATCTCTTCGTAGATCCCTCTTATTTGAAAAAAACAGAAAAAATCTGGGCTTGTCTTTCTGAACGCTATAGCGACAACAATCATATTTTCTATGAGGTGCTTAACGAACCGGTTGCACCGGCTGCAGAAATGTGGAATGAAATTAAGGATAAGCTGTGCAAGAATATCCGCAGGTACGCTTCAAAGATACCGATAATTGTTGGTTCCAACTTGTGGAACAGTCCTTCAGCATACTCCGAACTTACTCCTGTAGACCTGGATAACATGATCTACTGTTTCCATTTCTATGAACCGCTCCTCTTTACTCATCAGTTTGCTCCCTGGATAAGTGAACCGGAGATAAGAGAAAAACGGGAATATCCTGGAGATTATGGAAAAGGTTTGATCCGTAAATATGGCACGGCATCGGCAGGTGTTTGGGACAGGGATCGTTTTGTTGAGGAGATTGCTTCTGTAAAAAAATTCGGAGATAGATATGGGGCACCTGTAATATGCAATGAATTCGGAGTCTATGCTCTTGTTCCCATGCAGTTTCAATTACGGTGGCTGGATGATCTTTTGTCAGTCTGTAAAGAAATGGATATCGGTTTCAGTTATTGGAATTATAAGAATCTTGATTTTGGAATAATATCCAGAGGCGAGAGTCTCCACAGTAAGCTTGAGCAATACAATAATCCACAAAGGATTAATTATCAGTTGTTGTCTATTCTTCAGAAATACTGATATTGTATCAAGAGTCTTCACTACTGGATAAGTCAGTTAATCATTTGAGTGGCTTCAATCCAATTTGTCATGCAGTTAAAATTACATATCCAAAACGGTCAAAGAAGATTTCTCACTCCGTTCGAAATGACAGACAGAAGATCGAGGGTTAACCGGGGAACCGATCCTTGCTCTGTTTTTCTGATCGGTCAGGGTTTAATAATGGTTATAAACTTTTGATCAGGGCGTTGATTCATAAAGCTTAACTTAACCCAATCAGCACTTCTGGCCCTGCTATCTATGCGGAACTCATCAAGAGTACCATAAAAGTAACCGGGTATACCATCTGGAACATTAGATGCATCGTAAGGACTTCGGCCGATCTCATCATCTGATTCCCCGGACACTGCACGGTATTCAGAAATCGAATTTTCAAGAACCCCATTTATGTAAAGAGTGTTGCTCCCATCACCCCAGCTCCAGGAAACAAAATACCATACATTGGCGAAAAAGTTGGATGTTTTACTGGCCAGATATTCACCACCTTCGGGATTCTCCAATTTGGCTATCAGGTTTCCCGCAGCTCCAGTCCCCGTACCGGGAAAGAAATCCGATCCCAGAAGACTGAGGGTGAAATCATGGTCATCCGCAATTTTCTTCCCCCAGATCCCCTGTGTCTTTGAAGTGTACTGATCGATATTAAAAACCAGTTTGAACCAGCATGAGATCGATCCGCTCGGGCGATCAGGAAGACTTTCTACCCGGAAAAAACTGCTGAAGCCATTGAAGAAACGGCCATTCCCAATGACACCTTCACTGGTGTCATAAGAGCTACTGTCAATACCGTTATAGGCATCTAAGGCTGCATTCTTAAGATTTCCATTAAAATGGTAACATCCTAAGAAGCCATAGGAGGAATCAAATACAGGGAGGGGAGCTGAAGTTGATACATTGTTGCGGTTTCCCCAGAGCATTGTTATGGTTTGTTTATCACTATTTCCATATACTGTGTCCAGAGATACCCAGATAATGGCAGTCTTTTTAGTGATATCCCATTGCTCAATTTCAAAACGGAGCTGCTTATTTTGGGAATCAATGAAGATACAGTCACTTCCGTCGTCAGTCGCACTGCTGAAATCAAAATCGCTCTCTGATAATCTGATCAACACAGGGAAACTGTATACATTTTCTTTGATGTCAGCACCAGAAGAGGTGGTATTCAGAGAAATGATACAACTGTTATCCCAACCGGCAAATGGAATGGACACTGTTTGGGCTGAAGAAAAAGTGACACTGTCGATTTTACACGGGACCCAATCTTCTTTGTCAGCCACTATCAGCAGGTCAAAATTGCCATCAGGCAGATCATTGACAGCAAATGATCCATCGGCGGAAATCGGCAAACAGCGATCAAGCCCGTAAATCAAAAGATATCTCTTTAAAGATGAATCGGTAACCTGACCAGCATTGCCTTGCAGGCTCGCATAAGGTTTTAATGTGTCATTAAGAGAAATTGTAGAATCAGATTCTTCGGATACTCCTACTCTGATAGAGGTTACCGAGGATTCCCGGTCATTTATTTCTATTATGTAATCACCTGTACCGATCGAGTCGATAGCAAAAAAACCCGAATCATCTGTCATTGTCTCGATGATTCTGGGATTGGGAGTTAATGAGGTGTCTGAAGCAAAATCTGCCAGATAATCTACAGGACAACATACCACCGGGACACCTGCTGCCCGTTTGCCATCGCTTGTGTAGATAACTGCGGCAACTTTGGCATTACCGGTATCTGCTGTACCACCTGCATAATCGGGAGAACAACTGATAAGCAGTGCTATGCAAGTAACCAGTAAAAGAATCAGACTGCTCATGCTGTACCTGTATCCCTGGATTTAACTGAGTGAAGGTCTTCGCTCACTGGAAAGAGAGAAATGTTCATTTGATAGATCCTGCTGCTTTTGTTGTCATTATTAACTATAAATTTGACCCTGTCCTTAAAAGCCTCGATTTCAGTTGTAAGCAGTTCATAAGCTTCAGGAGATATCCCCATGGTGATTCCGGATATGTGTCTGTTATTTCTGTCTATGGTATCCAGGGCAATTTTAGATTGATCAATCATATTTCGGGTAAAGTTTTTTATAGCCAGTGATGAAACTGGATCGTCGACGACAATGGCAGAAGAGGTCTGTTTGAATCTGCCGTTTTCAAGTCTCTCTACCAGCTTAAGCTTTAGAAGCAGATTTACGGCAGCTTTGGCCTGAGTGGCTTCGATTCTAGGTTTGAGCACAGAAGCCATCAAATTATAGTTATCCTTGAAATCATATAAGCAGATAAGCTCTCTGATTACAGGTGTATACCAGTTGGAATAAAAGTCATACTGATCTGCCTTAAGCACCGACTCTCTCACGCCGCTGATCATTGCTCTTAGTACCGAGTAATACTCCTGTTTTTCCACCGATGTTGTAGCCTGATTGAAAAGCACCAGATTATAGAAGAATTTTTTCTCTCTTGGTGAAAGACCCAGGGCTTTGGCGAACCGTTCAGTCATAGTGGGGGTAAGATTTCTCTGGCCATCGATGACATGTTTTAGAAATGATGGTGAATTAATGCCCAATTTCTGAGAAAAATAACGATAGGAGAAATAGCGTGCAGTTTTCTTTTTATTTTGATAGTACTCTGCTAAAAATCTTCTGTAATCAATAAAATCAAATACGCTTAACATGATTTTAAATATAGACAAAAACGTTTGAATTGAGTCTTAAATAATACTGAGGATTATACGTTTTGTGTACACGGCATGTGTACCTGTTTCTTCCTCTGGTACTTACTTCACCAACCAGTCTATCTTCCGCAATATGGTTGTAAAAAAATAACAGACTATGGTAATATAGCTTTAAAAGGTGCTTATAGCAGGAAAAAAAACCAAATTAGGGATGGTAATATTCAGAGGAGAAGGAATTCAATGCTCCTCCTCTTTATTTTCTATTTCTATGAGGGTGTATTCCTCTGATCGCAGACAATCATAGATTTCATCACTGATTTGTTCATCAGGTGTTTCCCAGGTATGGATATCATCGATTTTTCCCTGATATTCCAGAAAATCTATAACTGGTTGTAATTTATGACCTTTATAAATGATGTGCTTTCCATAGTTCTCATCATTTTCAGCTACCTCTTCAATACTGATATCTTCGGCAAACTCGAAAACGGCTGTGACAGTAAGTACCAGTTTCATTAAACCTCCTTCTTAAGCAGAAAAAAGAAACCAGATCAACTTTTCTGTGGAGTTGTAAGCTGTTCTTTTTTTGCCTGCTTTCTAGCCTGACACTCTGGACAGAGCGCTCCCCGATAATTAGGAAAGTGGGGAGGGGTCTGAAATGGCTGATACCAGTAACCATTTAGTTTAATTCTGCCACAAACAACACATTCGGGCAGATATACTTCACTACTCATATTCGGACTCCTTGCTTGGTAAGTGTAATCTCTTGAATTAATAGGAGAATCAAAGAACATGCCAGAAAAGTTGTGATATGTTAAGCGTTATACCAGAAACTGACCTTGCCAAATCAAGAGATTATCTCTGAGTCCTCTTCAGCAAATGATAATCAATAGCATTGCTGGAGGAATTAGACAAACGATATATCTTTTCAAGTGAAACGTAATCGTATGCCCCGTTCTTGATCGAAAACCGGAAATCCTCTTCCCGCTCTAATTCCCCTATCAATATCAACGGAGCTGGTATCGGATGATTCTGCCGCAAACCTAAAAGAACCTCCCCAAGTCCAGCAATTCTACTGCTCATCAAAACCAGTTGCGGTTTGAATTCTCTGATAAAATCCAGAAATGAGTGCAAATCACGGGCTACTCTGGTATTAATTTCAAAGCTTGTATGACTCAGCTCCGTTATATACCTCTCTATCAGCGCTTCATCACTTTCGTAAATAATTACGGTTACCTTTGTCATATTAATATGCACCTGTAAAAGAGGAAATTCATCCGTTTTCTTTATTGGTAGATCTGCAAAGTGAATGCCATCAATAATGGACCCTCTTTGCCGCTTTTTTATTATGAGTGCGTTAATTATGTTAGTACTAAAGCTTTATTAACAGTAAAACCCAAAAGAAGGAGAAAAGATGGTACGCATTTTATTAAATGTAGGAATCATGGCAGGGATCATCTACCTTATCGATCGGCTTCTGCCTGCAGTACATATTAAAAAACCATCAACCGCAGTCTGGGTGGCCATAGTTTACAGTCTACTGAATTATCTGCTGGGGTGGTTATTTATCTTTCTGACCTTTCCTTTGGTTCTCCTTACTCTCGGGTTGTTTAAATTTGTAATCAACGCTTTTTTTCTGTGGCTCACCGATAAACTGATTGAAGATTTTCGGATCGATGGCTTCGGATGGACTCTGATAACCGCTTTACTTATTTCTATAGGCAGCTCTGCAGTGCATACCATTTTGCGCTTTTAAACTTCAGACTCTGCTTCTGGTAATATTTCATGGCCTCGGGGATCAGTCTCCTGATATCCCGCATTCGGTTTTCGGTGGATGGGTGAGTACTGAGGAATTCGGGAACTGAAGGACCACCCAGTTTTTCCATGCGATGCCAAAACCCCACCGCTTCGTTAGGATCATAACCTGCCATTGCCATAAAAATCAACCCAAGCCGGTCTGCCTCTGATTCCTGGATACGACTGTATGGAAGAAGTACCCCGACCTGAGTCCCAACCCCAAAAGCAATAAGCGCCAACTGCTGGGTTAGTTGAGGCTGCTCCGATAATGCCTCGGATAACGCCATCCCTCCCAATTGAACAAGTAACAACTGGCTCATCCTCTCATTTCCGTGTCTGGCTACCGCATGCGCTATCTCATGACCTAAAACTACCGCCAGACCAGTGGCATTTTCACACACCGGCAAAATCCCTGTCAGTACCGCAGTCTTACCTCCTGGCATAGCAAATGCATTAACCGAACTGTCCTTCACAAGATTAAATTCCCACCGAAATCCTTCCAGCACCTCCAGTTTGTTTTCTGCTCTGAAATACTGCTCGACTGCATGCTGAATTCTTTTTCCTACAGTAGCAACCATTTTTGCTTCCTCAGTTCCTCTGACTATCTGATTTTCATCAAGAAACTGCTGGTAAGACTGAAAACTCAAAGCCAGTAATTGAGATTGAGGTATAAGATTCAGTTGACGTCTTCCACTGACAGGTACCGGCGAGCACTGAATAAAGAGAAATAATCCGATAGAGGACAGGATTACTGCAGCTTTCATATAAACCCCTGATTTATATGAAATTGCGAAAGACATGCCATTGGGTGAAGGAAATTAGATGACAGAATAGAATGTGATAATGTCAAATCGGAAGAAAAATAGGAACAAATATCAAAACAATATCTAATCAGAAGTAATCTGGGAAAATATCTAAACGAAAGAATCAAAGCGAAAAGCAGTTAACACAATAATAGCAAATCACTATTATCCCATAGGACCCAGTTAAGATTGATAATAAGACTATGGGTAAGGTTCAGTACATTCAGAAGTACACTGGTGTCTGTTAGCAAAATCCCCCCGCTGGAAGCGCCCCCTTTATTAATGGGGAAGAGGGGCCGCCTGGGTTTTAACAAGAGATCGAAGCAACTCTGCAACACTCCATGCCTGAGCGATACAGCCACGAGGAGTAAAAGGATCCTGTGCATCGAAAATTTCACTTACAGAACCTATGCAGGCTTCCGACAGATGAGAATCAAAACTTTTAAGAAACTCACCTGCTTTTTTCTTCTGTTCCGGGTAAAGCTTAAGCCAGGCATCGATAAAAGGCCCAATCAGCCATGCCCACACTGTCCCCTGATGATAAGCAGCATCTCTGGCTCGAAGATCTCCAAAGTATTTTGGTCTGAAATGCGGATGCTCCTGCGAAAGAGTTCTCAATCCAAATGGGGTCAGAAGCTTTTCGGATACTACTTTTATAACCGCTTTCCATTTTGATTTGTCCAGGACAGGGAAATCCAGGGAGATGGCCAGAATCTGGTTCGGTCTGCAGGAACTGTCTGTCCCCAGATCTCCATCGATAACATCGTAGAGATAATTACACTCCTTATTCCAGAACCGTTCATTAAAGGAGTTATATACTTTTGCGGAAAGTTTTTCCAGCTCTGCTGCAAAAGAGTCTTCATTCTCCTCACTCAACCATTTTTCCAATAATTTCAAGGCATTATACCATAAAGCATTTATCTCCACCGCCTTCCCATTCCGGGGCGTAACTACCAAATCTTCTACCTTTGCATCCATCCAGGTTAACTGCAACCCCAACTGCCCCTGACTCAGCAAACCATCGGCAGGATCTGCACCGATACCAAAAAGGGTTCCTTTAACATGTGCATCTATGATCTCTTTCAGTTTATCCAGAAGAGAATTGAGGGTAAACCGGTCGTTAGTGTATTGTAAATAGCGATTCAGGGCATGAAAGAACCACAAAGTGGCATCGGCTGTGTTATATCTACCCTCCTTTTCTCCTTCCGGGAACAGGTTTGGAATAAGCCCTTCACGGATATAGCGGGCAAATGTACGCAGAATCCATCCTGCCTCGGTAAATCTGCCGGTAACCAGAGTTAACCCTTCCAGGCTTATCATAGTGTCACGTCCCCAATCGGTAAACCAATGATAACCAGCGATAACAGAACGAAGCTCATCACCTGAAGCACGACTCCTGATTATATCCGGTGAACGTCCCACCGGAGAAATTATAAACTGATCCGCTGCAATTACCAGCTCGGCAGCAAGACCTCTCTGAGCTTTTACTGATGCCAGATTGATAAGCTTTTCTCTTCTTTCTAGCTCTTTCTTTAATGCTGTTTCTGCATTCATTGCCTGCATGTTTTCTACCGGTTCACAGGATGCGGTCAAGGTAAAGGGATTGCCAGTATCTATCCTGGCAGAAATGGTACCGGGGGTCCAAAGAGAACCCACCGCATCATAGCCCCGATCTGCTTCAATGAAATGATGAATGTCTTTAACTTCTCCTCCATCAAGAGTGAAGCACACTTTTTTCCCACTGGGCAAAAGATTCAACCTGGGGAAAATCGGATCAGCACATATCTGATAATAGAAATGATGAGCAACCAGGTAATAATCATCCTTTTTTGATTTTTGCAAAGGAGAATCATGTCTGCGAAAATCAATAGATGGACGAAGATTGAGGGTGAGCTCATCACCACTGATCACCCTGTATGAGATATGTACAGTGTTTTGCAGATGAGGCATGAAAATCCGTTTTTCCATCAGTGTGTTACCAATTTTGTAACACCATACCGGAAGTCCCCATTCGAGTCGGAATTCGGTGAGATAGGAAGCGCCATGGACCGTGATATCGGTCAGATGGGTCTGTTCACAGGAGATACAAACCTGGGTCGAATCGGACAGAAGAAGATGTTCGATCAGATGGTTCAACAAAACTACTCTTCCCAGAGGTGAAGGAAGCGCAGCAGTGAGCAAGGCATGATACCTGCGGGTCAGTGCTCCAGCAAGAGTTCCTGATGCGTATCCGCCTAACCCATTGGTCACCAGCCATTCTTTATCGAGAAGATAGTTATGTGGCTGTTCTGCAGACCACAGAATCTTACGTACGGGTATTTGCAGTTGATACCTCCTTCAGAGCTGGGCCTTTTTACCTGGAAGAGGCATTCCCATTTCTACAGAGGAGTTCTGTTTACCGATAACCATTTTACTATCGCCCGATTCATCTTTTGTCATTTTTAAGCCGGATTTTTCAGAGTGCATGAAAATCCAGATGGTATAAATTCCCAGAGCAGTACCCAGTGGAACACAGATCAGATCCAGACAGCCAAGAATCAGTATCATCATCTGAGCCCAGGGCCTGCCTCTGATGATCCCCAGGGCGGCTGTGACTCCGCTAATAGCAAAAAGCAATAAAAAAACACCAACAACTGCAAATATAACCAGTTGAATATTGGCAGAACTCTCTTCACCTGAGAAAAATCCTTTACTGAACAGGACTGCATAAATGGCACTGAATACCAGCGTGTAAAGTATGCTGATGGCAATGTGGAGGGCACCCAGAAGTTCGATTTCTTTATGCATAAAAGGGCCTCTTGAGAACAGGTTAGCAGAAACTTTTCGAGAACATTAATGAGCAAGAGTTTTGCCATTTTTCAGGAGAAACGTTTTTTCAATTGCATTAAATTCTCTATAATTCCAGGGAAAAGCTGTGCCACTAATCCTCCTAACCGTCCTCGTAAACCCATATAAACCACCCTTGGCTCTTTGTAGGATGCGTAAATTATCCTGCGGGCCACCTGCTCTGGCGTATACCTGAATTTGTTGGCAGATGCAAACTGAGAGTGCTTTCCCAGACTGTGAGAGAAAAAATCACTTTTGGTTAACCCAGGGTAAACAGTAATCACCCTGATCCGTTTTTCCCTGAGTTCAAGCCGCATTGCATCAGACAAACTGTCCAAAGCCATTTTGGTAGCCCGGTAACCCCCGTTGCTTCTGGTAGCAATGCGGGTAACCATGGATGATACATTTATTATAATTCCACCGCCGTTGCGACACATAAGAGGTATTGTCTTCTGAATTGTAAAAAGGGGTCCGAAAAGATTGACCCTGAAAGCGGCCTGTAAATCATCAGTTGTGATGTCCATTACATTGGAAATAAGGCCTACACCTGCATTATTGACCAGAATGTCGATACAACCAAACCGTTTTTCTGCCCTGGCTAAGAGCTCTTCAACCTGCAAGGGCTCGGTGATATCAGCGCTAACCGCCATCGCTCTGCTCTCTCCGATACTTTGGACCAGCTCATTTAGCTTCTCCAAAGAACGAGCAGTCAGAACAACTCTGGCTCCCTCGGCGGCAAATGCCCTGGCCGTGGCTGCACCAATACCTCTGGATGCTCCGGTTATTAACACCGTAGTCCCAAAAAGATCCATTAACTATTCTCCCCACAAAATGGATGAAGTATGCTGTTTTATCAAAACGCAAATGAGATGCCACCCTCCTTCGCAGGGGACTGCTTCGGAGGGTGGGGCCACCTTAATTCGCAGCGGACAGCTACGGAGGGCGGGGCCACCTTAGTACTCAGCGGACAGCTACGGAGGACGGGTCCACCTTAGTACTCAGCGGACAGCTACGGAGGACGGGTCCACCTTAATTCGCAGCGGACTGCTACGGAGTTCCTAAGATAGAAGTCAAATGCTTTTTTGTAAATAATAAGCTAACAGGTAAAAACCATGATTTGTATGGTTTTTATTATTTAAGAGCTCTTTGAAATCTCCAGTAAAATTGCCAGAAAACTTTCATAAATGTATCTTTAAATAACAGGAACTGGTGATCCCGCATTCTGTGGTAAAGCCACTTTGGACCCTTTTTCTGTTCTCTTTTTTGCATGGCGACCAGAAACCGATGCATTAGAACCAGCACTCTGGAACCTACGACTTCTTGTTTCCGCGTGAATCGGACTTCAGAACACTTTAGAAACCCAAAACTACACGTGAATCGGACTTCTAAACACTTTAGAAACTAAAACTACGCGTGAATCGGACTTCTAAACACTTTAGAAACCCAGAACTACGCGTGAATCAGGACTTCTAAACACTTTAGAAGACCAAAACTACGCGTGAATCAGGACTTCTAAACACTTTAGAAACCCAGAACTACGCGTGAATCAGGACTTCTAAACACTTTAGAAGACCAAAACTACGCGTGAATCAGGACTTCTAAACACTTTAGATGACCAAACTACGCGTGAACCAAGACTTCTAAACACTTTAGATGACCAAACTACGCGTGAACCAAGACTTCTAAACACTTTAGATGACCAAACTACGCGTGAACCAAGACTTCTAAACACTTTAGATGTGCCAATATATGCGTAAGTAAAATGAATCATTGAGAATGGCAGTGGATGCAAAATGGTGGATCCAGTGCTATTTTGTGCGGCATGGATACTCGAAGGCAGTTCTACAAATCCCCTGTTGGACCAGAACTGTCTGGCAGGTTCTTTTTCCTGTCAAACAGCCCTGAAATGTCGCTTCCCTTGAAAATCCAGGCTTGTACAAATCCGCGAAACTCCACTGTGATATATGGTCCTACGGTGTCAGGGAAAGGAAGTGAAGTCTCTGATACTCCCATACGGTTAAAAATGTAATAATCGTTGTTGCTATAAGTAAAGTTATGACAGGTATCCATTTTAATAATTTTAACGGGTGGCTTTCTCATAAGCCAGCCTCCCTGATAATTAGTATACAATTTGATGCTGTCGCAATCCTTTCCTTCCTGCCTGTACCGATCGAAAATCTTTGATCCTGCGATTGCGACTTCTTCGCCCCAGCCCATCCACCAGGGATTAAGAATCCCTTTTGAAGGTGACAACATGTATTCTTTCGGATAATTAAGCCACCACGGTCGAAAAGAGGCAAATAATGGGGAAAAAGGATACATCTCAATAAAAACAGCCAGAAGAATTGCTCCATATAGTGAGAAACGACGTGTTGCGGAAAGAGAAACTGTCCAGGCTACCAGATTACAAGCAGTAATAAGTATGAAAAGAAAAAGGAAAAGATTAAGATAACGCGCAGAAACCGGAACCAGCATTATCCCGTACAGAAAAGGAACGGTCAGAATTACGATTTGTACGGTATCAAAGCACCACGAGTTGATGTCTCGGTTTTTTTGGGATATGTTCCTTGTAGCTAAAATAATGGCAGTCACAAGCCATATTGTCGGAATTGAAACGAAAAAAGAGGCATAAGCCCAACCGACATATTGTATTATATGTCCGATCTTAGAAAAAGAATTGAAATGAATGGCGCATTCGTTAAAGAAATGGGTCGGGACATATCTTCCGGAAATGACCGGGTAAGAAGGATACAACAGGGCTTTTACCAGGAGTGCAGAAACGACACCGGCAATGGTTGTTACTAAAAGAAGAACACTAGACACTTGAGAAATTCTGGTCTTCAGTAGCGAAACGGACAAGCAGGCCCCACAGCTTAGTTTTCTGAATGGAAGAGCACAGCATGCAGAAAGGAGACCGAAAAGTATGGCCAATCCTGCCACTAATATTGGCAATCCAACAAGTGAAATGAACAAATTGTTTTCGGCCACAAAAATCGAAACATGATTCCTTATAAACGGCCAGAAGGCTGCAAAAAAAGGACTGAGGATATTTATTGGATTATATGAGGGCATTTTCCCACCTCTTAAAATCAAAAGAAGCAGAAATGAAAACACGAACACCCCTGAAGCATATAATGAGGCCGCGGCACCTGCTTTAAATGCTGCAAGCATCGACTCAAAACGCTTCTTTTGCGCTCTTGTTTCACTTATGCCTGCAACAATGATGACAATCCATAAAAAAGGTGAGGCGATCATTTTTTCCTGTGAAGCCAAAGACATCAGAACTACACTTGCAAATACTTTCTTCCGGTTTTTCTGTGATAAGCCTTCCAGCAGAATAAAGACAGCCAGCGTCCCCAGTAGCATGGAAAATGCATCATAATTAAATGTTTTCAATGCCAGCATACAGACCGGAAACAATACGGCTGTACAGAAGAGGAAAAGGGCATTTTCATGACTTCTCTTAACACTGCCAATGCGTATCAATGATTTCACGCATTGCCAGACAAGAAAAACCGATGCAATCCAATGCATTAATTTAGCAATCACTATCAGTATGTCTTTGGAAAATCCAGCTATACAAGATATAACAGCAATGGGTAAACCTATTACAATATAAGTAGTGCGGAAAAATCCACCTACATTCCATAGAACCATCTGGTCTTTCAAAATGTTGACTGGCTCGAAAGCAATGTATGTTTCATCATAAGTAAGGATATGCGCCATATCATCAATCGAGAAAAACAGTATTGGTGTAATAACCATCAACACTGTCAAGATTTTCATCAAGGAAAATCCTGATATTTTCCCCTGATAGCAGATAGCACAAAGGACGATTCCCAGGAAAACCGCTTCTAAAACACTGGTGGGTTGAATCATAGGTAGATTTTAATGTAATAGAGTTTCAGGGTCAAGGAGCTATTCTTTTCTGATTCACATAACAAAAGAATCGTGCAGGATCATTTAAAGTTATTGAAATTGTTGATCTGATACCACATGGTTTTTAATCGACAACTGTTTGTTTAGCGGATATGTAAAGCCTGCGGAATAAAACAACCAGCTCTTTCATTTGATAATTAGCATTGATTCCGCTTGGGTTGGGAAGTACCCATAGCACTGAATCTCCAATTTTCTCCGGCTGCATGCCAATGGCTGCTTTTTTATTGCCAGAAGCCACCCGGTACGCTCCAACCCCCAATATGGCTACCCCTTTGGGAGTCGTTCTTTTAACCTTCTCTTCTAATAACCTGAATCCATCTCTGAGTTCCTCTCTACCTAGCTCTGCTGCCGTTGCAGTAGCACGGGCCACCAGATTGGTAATCCCTACCCCCATCGATGGCAACAGGTTCTCTTCAAAAGGGGAGAGGATTCGTGGTGTAAATCCTGATAGATGCAGTAGTGGCCAGAAACGGTTTCCGGGACGGGCGAAATGGTGCCCAACAGCAGCACTGTATAGTCCCGGATTGATTCCACAGAAAAGTATGTCGAGATTTCTGGCAATTATGTCCGGTACGGTCTTTCCCGCTGAATCTTCTATCACTTTTCTATCTGGTTTCCACGGTTTTTCAGGCATATCGGTCCTGACTTTTTTCGCCTTATTTGTCAGTAATACACAGACTTCATTCATTTTGGGGGAAACAATAAGTATTTTTTCTGTTTCAAAAGAACACAGCAGGAAAAAATAATATGAATTTCATTGAAGAATTGCGCTGGCGTGGAATGATCCACGATACAACCCCCGGAATCGAAGAAAAATTACTGCAGGGTTCAACTGCCGGATACGCCGGATTTGATCCTACAGCCACTTCACTGCATATCGGTCATCTTATCCCAATAATGCTCTTGATGCATTTCCAGCGATGTGGCCATAAACCCATTGCCCTGGTCGGAGGTGCAACCGGTATGATTGGTGATCCTTCAGGAAAATCGGAAGAAAGAAAACTGCTCTCCAGTGAACAAGTCGCTTTCAATCAGGAATGTATTAAAGGACAGTTGGAAAAATTTCTGGATTTCTCCGGTAATAATGCCGCAGAAATCGTAAATAATTATTCCTGGTTTAAGGATATGGGTTTTCTTGAGTTTTTGCGGGATGTGGGCAAGTACCTGACTGTTAATTACATGGTCTCAAAGGATTCTGTTAAAAACCGGTGGGAAAATGGGATCTCTTATACTGAGTTTAGCTATCAACTTCTGCAGGCGTATGATTTCTGCTGGCTTTATGCCCATAAAAACTGCATACTGCAGATAGGTGGATCGGATCAATGGGGCAATATCACTTCCGGCACAGAGTTAGTCCGTCGCAAAGAATCTGGTGAGGTATACGCTCTGACCTGCCCTCTGCTTACCAGGGCAGATGGAAAGAAGTTTGGAAAAACAGAAGGAGGGGAGAGCGTCTGGCTCGATCCAAAACTGACTTCACCTTATAAATTTTACCAGTATTGGTTTAATGTCACAGATGAGGATGCTCCCCGTTTGCTTAGAATCTTTACTTTAATGTCACAAAATGAGATTTTAAATCTTGAACAGGAACACAAGCAGGCTCCTCATGAACGGGCAATGCAGAAAGCTTTGGCAAAGGATATAACCACCCGGGTGCACTCACATGATGATTATCTGAGGGCAATCGAAGCATCAGAGATTTTATTCGGCAAAGGAACAGCTGAAATGCTGCGACATCTCTCTGAACAGGATTTTCTCTCAGTTTTCGAAGGCGTCCCGCAAACTGTCATAAGCAAAACCGAACTTGAATCCGGTATAACTGCTTTAGATATAGCGTCAGTTAAAACAGGGATGTTCTCATCCAAAGGTGAAGCCAGACGGATGATCTCTCAGGGTGGTTTGTCGATTAATAAAGAGAAAGTAACCGATCCGGCAACTCTCATAAACACATCATTTTTGATTAACAGCAAGTATATTCTGCTGCAGAAAGGGAAGAAAGGCTACTTTATTGTTAAGACCGATTAATTACCCAGTATTTTCACCCAGTTACAATACTCAACTGCAGGACGCTGCATTGTTTACCAGTACCTCCCTGCTGTTATCGGCACAGATGCTGTATTATGATATCAGTTTTTATATGCAAGTTAACCAATCGGAAGGATGTGCCTGATGTGGTCGATATTTCGATTATCAGTAATGGTTTTTTGTCTGACTGCGCTTACAGTTACGGCTGAGCATGATACCAGTATTCAAATAATTGCCGGTGCAGAGACGCATGGTATGATCGAAGCTTGTGACTGCTACCAGGATCCGGGTGGTGGTTTACTCAAACGATCTACTGTAATCAAATCGACAGGAAAACGGGATAGTTTTCTTCTACTGGATGCCGGTGGTTTTTCCGCGGGTGGAATATATGATTCCTATTCAGAGGGAAGAGCAGGTGACTCGCTTCGTACTATCATTACTATCAGGGGAATGGTTGCAATCGGTTATGATGCAGCAGCTATAGGTGATGAGGAATTGCAATATGGTGGTGCATGGATTGTAAAACAGGCCAAAGCTGCCGGACTCCCACTTGTTTCTGCAAATCTTTTTACAAAAAAAGGAAAACCGCTTGCCTCTACTTATGTTCTGGTAAAAAAAGGAGGCAAAACATTCGCAGTTACCGGTTTGACTACAAATGAAAAACTTTTCTCCACTGATACCACAGTTACTGTTGGTGATCCATTTAAATCGCTTTCCAGAATCTGGCAGGAGATCGTTGAGTGTTCTGATTATCAGATCATCCTTTCTCATCTGGGGCAGGAAAAATCAGAAGCATTGGCTGATTCTTTCCCTGAATGCGATATAATAGTTAATGGCCACCGCAAATCGGACCAGAATCCTGTTCTGTTGACAGGCAAAACACCGGTGATGCAGTTTGGGTTTCAGGGAAAGAGCCTTTCCTTTGCAGAATGGGATCTCAGAGAAGGTAAGCTTGAGATTAACAGAAAAAAATGGCTGCATGTAGGTTTGCAGGTACCTGATGACAGTTCAATTGTCTCATTTCTTAAAGCAGAAAAGGTAGAATCCAGGCCGGTGTATGATCTGTACATCATGAGTCAATGTCCTTACGGGATTCAGGCTCTGAGCTCCTTTGTTGAATTTGTGAAAGTGTTCAAAAAAAACGATTGGAACATTCAATTTATAGGCAGTGTGGAAAACGATACTGCTCTGAGCTCACTTCATGGCAAAGAGGAAGTCGAAGATGAGCAGATATGGTTAGCGGTAAAGCATAATTACCCAGAGAGATGGCTGGAATTTCTGGAGCTGCGAAGTAAATCATTCGTTCCTACCGCATCCATACTGCAAAAGATGAAAATTGATATGGAGAAGATTCAGAAGTGGATTAACTTAAAGGGACGGCTGGAGCTGACTTCTCATTATCAGAGGTCATCCAGACTTAATATAAAGGCTTCACCTACCTTGATGCTTAACAATACTCCCCTGGAAATGCAAATAACTAGAGACCGCCTGGCCAAATTTCACTGTGATAAGATAGATGGTTCATACGCTGAATGCAGAAAGCTTCCTGAGTGTTTTGAAGACAGTGACTGTAAAAAGAAGGGTAAAATCGGGCGATGCAATGAGAATAAAAAATGTGTGTTTCAGGATGCAGTACCATTTACATTTACGGTTCTGGTAGCAGATTCCACTTTCCAGCATCCCGAAAAAACAATTATTGCAACAACTGAGGAACTGTTCCCTGGCGTAAAGGTAAATGTCGTTACTTTGGGTTCTGCAGACGGAAAACAGATTATAAGCAAATTCAATCCGGATGCTCTTCCATTCTATCTTTTTTCCAGAGAAGTTAAGCAGGCCTATAACTTTACTTCTGTGGAGAGTGGTCTGATAGAAAAAAACGGGAGCCTGATCTTTAAAGATGGCATAGTCAGCAGGAATTATCTGATAAAGCGTAGCCCAAAGAAGGGAGAGATGACTCTGTTTATCGATCCTTTTTTCCCACAGATTCAATTGATATTGGACAGTTTTCTATCTGATACAACAATATTACAGAACAGCCAGATCCTGCCTGCTTTTTTTCATGACCCATCGACATCAATGCGGGGAACTGAACAGTGGTTTCGGATTGAGGAAGCTGCGAGGTGGTTGGCAGTGGCAAAATTTGATGCTCAAAAATATTTACATTATCTGAAAGAATATGCCAAATCACCTGGCAGCTCTTTTTGGCTCGAGATCTGCAGCAAGGCCGGTTTGGATGCCGATTCTGTTTCCATTCATGCCAGTTCAGAGATGAACCAAATAGGAAAACACTGGAATCTGCTGAAAAATATTCAGATAAATGAACCTGTGACGCTATTGGTGGATAACAAAGAATTGGTTAAACTTCACAGTGAAAAGGAATTGGAAACGTTTCTGCAGAATAGAAAAAAATTGAGCTTCTAACAAAAGAAGCTCAATTTTGAACAAGAAATTATTGAGTGATAAAATTTACTGTGCCCAGAATCGATTCATCTTTGGAATCTACTATATATACCCGCCAGTCTCCTTTTAAACCTATTGGTATCGATTTGGAACTATATGTACGGAAATTTCCTGAATTTATCTTTAAGGAGACTGTACTCATTAGCTCGTCTTTCCAATACCATCGATGCTGTATTTCTTCTGGGCCGGCTGCGCCTTTTATCTGGGTGAAACAGAATAGACGACGAACCTCTGAAGGGAAAGTGTCGCCCAAGTTTTCAGGTTCAAGGTCTTTTACATTCAGGGCAATCGCAGCTCTGCTGATGGTTAGGTTTGATTTTGGTGCTGGTTCTTCTTTTTTAGCAGTATCTGCTTTGGGCTGAACAGTGGAGACCTTGGAACTCTGAGCAAATGGCGCTGATACGACTAATAGAGACAGGGTCAGTGCAGCGATGATATGCATAAGTTGCTCCTGTTAAAGGGTTCTATTGAATCATTCCTTTGTATGAATCTGCCATCCTCATTTAATCATACATTAAGTGAAAGTGAAAAAACAGAATAATGTTAGTGATCAAATCATAATTTGCACCAAGAAGGTACCAGATATTTCTTAAGTCACTATCTCCAATTATATTAAAAGAATCTCAGACATTTAAATGTATGACCTCAGAAAGGACTTGGAAAATGGATATTGATCTTAACGAGCAGGAGTTGCGCGTGCTGGGAGCTCTAATCGAAAAAGAGATAACTACCCCTGAATACTATCCCCTGAGTTTGAATGCATTAATGGCTGCATGTAATCAGAAATCAAATCGCGAACCGGTTATGAACCTTACTGAAGATGAAGTATCAGAAGCGCTATCGTCCTTAAGGGATAAAAAACTGGCATGGCAGCTTTCTACCGCTGGTGGCAGAGTGCCTAAATTTGAACATAATATAAGAAGCCTGTTTACTTTTTCTAAGGCTGAGACAGCGATTCTTTGCGTACTGATGCTCAGAGGTGCTCAGACTGCCGGCGAAATAAAGGGAAGAACCGAGCGGATGTACTCTTTTTCAAATCTTCAAGAGGTTGAAGAAACTCTGAAAGAGTTGATATCGCGGGAAGATGGGCCGTTTGTTAAGGAACTGCCACGTCAGCCTGGAAAGAAGGAACCCCGGTTTATCCATCTGTTTTCAACCAGGATTATTGACTCGTTGGAATCATCAGCTTCTGTGGTTGAAGAAACTCCGGTATTTAAAAATACCACTGCAGACCGTTTGACTGATCTTGAGCAGGAAGTGAAACAGATGCGACAGGAATTGGATCTGTTGAAAAATGAATTCAGTGAATTCAAACGATTACTCGAATGATGAACATTTGTATGAAATGCAGACTTTAAAAAGAGGTGATTTTTTCAATATAGGTGCAATAAGTTTTTAGAATGAGATCTCCAGCCATTATCGAAAGCCAAATTCCAGCTCCCAGAAACGGTCCAAAGGGGATATGATGATCAGGATCAAGTTTTTTACAGGCAATTAGTGTTAAACCTATTACTGATCCAAAAAATGCGCCGAAAACAATACTCATCAGAGAAATTTTGGCTCCGAAGATTGCTCCGGTTGCTGCCATAAGTTTGACATCGCCAAATCCCATTGCATCACCTTTCTTTAGTATTGCAGTTCCAATCCATCCTATCAGATATAGAGTGCCTCCGCCCAATAGAATTCCTGCCAGTGACTGGATAGGGGTGATATCGCCGGGGAGAAATGAGATTAGAAAACCGCAAACTATTAAAGGCAAGGTGAACCTATCCGGGATTATGTAATGCTTTATATCTATCACCGCTACCGGAAGCATTAGCAGGAGGAATAAATATTGCAGTATTAAAGGTGGAAAACTAAACCAGCTAAGATTGGAGATGTCTTGTTTAAATAGAAAAAAACATATTATAAAAGAGCAAATTGCTGTCATCAGTTCGATGAATGGGTACACCCAGGAAATATTCTTTTTACAATTACTGCATTTGCCGCGCAGAAAAAGGAAGCTTATTACAGGGATATTTTCCCAGGGTTTTATCGCATTGCCACATGATGGACAATGAGATGGAGGCCAGAGGATAGATTCTTCACGGGGGATCCGCCAGATCAATACATTAAAAAATGATCCCAATATCAGCCCCAGGCATATACTGAACAGATAAATCAAAAACTTAGCTCCGTTTTAATATTCCAGTTCACTAATGGTTTCTATTGTAGCACGGTTGGTTTAACTTTTTCAACTCTGTTTTTTACTTTTTCTTTGTAGTTTGGATCTATGAGTTTTCTCAAGTGATTGCGGGTATTAGTTAATTCTGTAAGCCTCATGGTCGCGGGCAGGCTCTTGAAGGCGCGGAAAACAACTGATTTATTGAAATTGGCTTCTGTTTGATTGAAAGTAGAAATGGAGAGACACACTATCCAGGCAAGTAAAACAGTCTTTAGGAAACCCAGCACAGCTCCAAGCAATCTATCCAGCCATCCCAGCAAGGTCAGATGGACTACTTTCTTGATGAACCATCCAAGCGTAAGAAATGAAAGGACAATCGTTACATACAGAATGGTAAAAGATACTGCATTTCTGATGTATGAAGGCAGCTTAATGAATTGAATCAGGACAGAAAAGTCATTGTAGTACAAGAAGGCACCCAGAAAACCACCAATCATAGCAGCGAGTCGGATTACTTCGCCGATAAAGCCGCGTTTAATTCCGATGGTAACAAATATCAGAGCAAAGACTGAAAAGACGATATCAAGAGTGTGCATACAGCTTTTTCCTGGTAAAGCTCTGATAAATAAGGAAGAAAAAAATTAAGCGAGTCAGGGGCTGACAATAAACTGACACAGGGGGAATAACGATTCGCTAAAAAATTGGCGGGTTAACCCGCCAATTTGATTTATCAAAGTAAAATTATTCTTCTTCCAGAATCCCAACCACATGTTTGTCTTCAATTATAAAGACTTTGCTGTTACCCTTTTTATAGATCCATTTTTCCTGCAAAGCCCAAGGTTGTTGAACTTTTTCGATAATAGGGGGTTCACCTAACAGAAAGAACAGTGTTTCCTGTTTTATACCAATTTCGAAACGTCCGTCATAGATGCAGGATTTATCCTTTTCTGGAAGATCAGGATGAGCTTGAATATAGGCATCGATTTGAGTCTGATCTGGTTTAATGAGTTCCTGAGAGCCACAACCGGCAAGAACTATACAGGTAGCAAAAAGCCATTTAAGCGTTTTGAAGTTCATGTTCAAACTCCTCTTCAGTTGAGAAAATTTTTACTAATTTGTTAAGCCCCACAACTTCAAGCACATCACGCACATATTCGTTTGGTTCGATCAGAACCAGATTTCCGCCCTTTTTTTTAAGAGTATTGTGACAATATATTAACACATTCAATGCGCCACTATCCAGATAAGTCACTTGAGCCAGATTCATGGCAATAAAGTAACTGTTTTTCTCCAGTAACGTGTTAATATAGGATTTCAACACAATCGAATCTTTAAGCCGATCGATCTTACCAACAATATCAATGATATGATACTGTTTCTTTTCCCTTCCGCCAATATCCATATCTTTTGCCTCTGCATGGATTAATTTCAGAAAATACGGGTAGTTCCGTATAATATAATATTAATAATGTCATTTTGAAAATAAAGAGAATCACTATCACCTAAAAAAAACAGAGTTGATAGCGAATTTATCTAGGAGAGGACATATACCTTGTTACGCCCCTTCTTTTTACCCTCCAGTAATGTACTTTCCAACCGTTTTAAAAATGCGTTAGAGGAGTCTTCTTTGTTGCATTGCCCAACTGAAAGAGTAATGGTCACTCCACCAGATAACCCTTCGAGACGTTTTGTCCGTTCATGAACATTGTTTCGCAATCTTTCTGCAAGTTCCATCGCTTCTCTCTTGTTAGTGTTAGGCAGAATAAGAAGAAAACGGTCTCCTGAGTAACGGCTGAGGATATCTACATTGCGAATCGTCTTTTTAATGATTTTTACGATGACTGTAAGGACCTGATCGCCCATTTTATGAGAGAGCAGATCATTAATCCTGCGAAATTCATCGATATCCAGCAGTATTGCCGACAGTGCATGCTTATATCTTTTGGACCTTAAAATCTCTTCCTTGAGTTTTTCCAGATGATATCCAGGCGTGTAGACTCTCTCGATCCATTCTTCTTCTGGTTTGCTTACCGGTGTTTCAACTGGCTTTTCCAGGGTTTGAAAGAGAACCTCCTGGGAAGCGTTTTGCTGGGCAAAATAATCCATGGCAGCGATCTGGATTCCTACCGTGCGGCCCAACTTCTGCTCCATACCTTTCTTGTTTTCTAAAATATGACGCCAGTGGATTATTGCCTCCCGACTGGAAAATGCTTTGCCGGTAAGCTTTTGTAAAAGCATTCCAAAGGGGTTTGGCTGACTGGAATGTAGTTGTATAAAGATCTGTTTTATTAGATCCAGTGAACCCTGGTCTTGCTGTAAGGGAATCTGGATTAGTTCTTTATACCCTTCAAAAGGCATTTCATTATTCATATTTAAGCGCTTTATATAAAAAATCTGCGTTACCCTTATTCATAAATAATTGATTACAAATCTCGTTATCAATGAAATTAATCATTTTACTCCTTTTCGCTGTTGTTTTTAAAATTTTCCTGCAAATTAAAGACCTTGCGCTCAAAAAAAGTTCTCTTTTAATTTGCCTTCAGATTTTTAGGTCGGTTGAGTATTATTCTTTTAACAGTCATGATGTATTTTTCAGTTAGCCAGGGCTAAAAACAGGAGTGTCAATATGAGTCTATTTGAAATCAAATGTCCAATGTGTAAAGGTACTCTATGGATCGACCCAGCAACATTAAAGGTGGTTGATCATAAATCCGCAGACCATCCCAAAGCCAGCCTTGAACAATTTTTACAGGCACAAAAAAAGGGAGTCGCATGGGATGACAAATTCCAAAAAGCCAAAGAGGAGGAAGCCAGAAGAAAAGCCGAAATTGAAATGAAATTTAAAAAAGCTAAAGAAGAAGATGATGGTTCCGTAGAACCATTTAAATCACCTTTTGATTGGGATTAAGGAGTTTAACTAATAATATGAAAGGAAAAGCTATCTTGACTATTCTTTGTATGGTACTCTCCTGTGCATCCGATTACCCGGATGGACTGTATGGAGAAATAAACACTTCCAAAGGGAAAATCGTCGTCTCCTTAGAGTTCCAGAAAGCACCTCTGACTGTAGCTAATTTTGTAGGATTGGCAGAGGGAACTATCAAAACTTCCAAAGGAAATGAGAAGTTTTACGATGGTCTCAAGTTTCATCGGGTGGTGCCAGGGTTTGTTATTCAAGGAGGGGACCCCAGAGGAAATGGTACCGGAGGTCCTGGATATTCCTTTCCTGATGAATTTCATCCGGATCTAAAACACAATGCTGCAGGAATTCTCTCCATGGCAAATGCCGGTCCTAATACAAATGGAAGTCAGTTTTTTATCACCCTGTCTGCTACTCCTCATCTTGATAACCGTCATTCGGTTTTTGGTAAAGTGATAGAGGGAATGGATGTAGTAAATAAAATTGCTGCAAATGATACCATAAAATCGGTGAAAATTATCAGGGTAGGCCAGGATGCAAAAAACTTCAAATCTGATCAGGAAAGTTTCGATTCCATGGTTAAAAAAATAAACGAAAAAAAGGATGCTTTTTACAAAGATCTCCTTTCAAAAGCGGTTACTGCTCCTTATGGACTCAAATACATTGTACAAAAAGAAGGAAATGGAGAAAAACCGACTCAGGGATCCAGAATACAAGTGCATTACACGGGAATGCTCACCGATGGAACTAAATTTGACAGTTCCAGAGACCGTAACGAGCCTTTTGAATTCGAAGTTGGTGTGGGGATGGTAATTAAAGGATGGGATCTGGGACTGCTGGATATGTCCAAAGGAGAGCGTAGATTTTTAATCATACCACCAGAGCTGGGTTATGGAGCTCGCGGAGCAGGTGGCATTATCCCTCCTAATGCAACTCTTATCTTTGATGTTGAATTACTGGATTTTTAATATTTGACATCAGCAAGGTGAGATTATTGTTTTTCCCGCCTGTTTTTACAAAGCAAACTGGCAGCTCTTAGAGCTGCCTTAAGGCTTTCCTCAGAGGCTAAACCTTTACCGGCCAGATCATAGGCGGTTCCGTGTCCAACCGATGTCCTGATTATAGGCAAACCTATGGTAATGTTGACTCCATGTTCAAAATCCATACTCTTCAACGCAACAAATCCATGATCGTGAAGCATCGACACTATACCATCAAATTCTCCTCTGAAAGCCCGCATGAAAACGGTATCCGGAGGGTAGGGGCCAGACACTACAATCCCCTCTTTTGAAGCCTGTTGAATTGCAGGACTGATTTGGATTATCTCTTCATCTCCAAAAAGACCATTCTCTCCCGCGTGAGGATTTAAGCCTGCAACCGCTATTCTGGGAACAGAGACACCCAGGCCTTTCATGGCCCTGTTCAGAAGATGAATATTTTTTAATACCCTCTGTTTTGAAATCAGACCGATCGCCTCCCTCAACGAACAATGGGTGGTAACATGAGCAACGCCCACATTTCTTAAAAGAAAAAGCATTGAGTAGTCGCTACTGTTAGTTCTTTGTGCAAATATCTCGGTGTGACCCGGGAAATTGATACCTGCCATCCGCAGCGATTCCTTGTTTATGGGGTTTGTAATTACCCCATCTACCTGCTTGTCAATAGCCAGGTCAATAGCTTTTTGTATATAAAGGTAGGAGGCTTTTCCACAAAGCGGTTGCGCAGCCCCAAGTTTGTACTGCTGGGGAGAGAGAATTTTTAAATCCAGGACATTTATGGCAGATTCCCGGTAATCTTCTATATCTGATACTGCGTGAAAAACCGGATCAATTTTAAGAATCCGCGCTGCATTCTGAAGTACTGCCAGATCACCTATTACCACCACTGGATAACTGTTTTCAGCAGAGCTTAGTGCTTTAATGGTTATCTCTGGACCTATTCCTGCCGGATCACCAAGTGTTAATGCAAAAATCATAAGTCTGGAATCTTTGATTTAGAGTGAAAAATAAACTGATGAATACTAAACCTTTTTGCAGAAAATACCGATAAAAAAGATATGGATGAAATAAAAAACTATATGATTTTCAAGGCAATACAGCTATACAAGGAAATCTATCCTTGTAGATCGAAAACAGAGCTGGGAGATTGCTTTACTACCGAAGGGAATCTGGTGCTCTTCTGGTTTAACACTTCCGATGAAAGCACGCATGTGCTTACTGCTTCTTTGAGGTGATCAGAACCGCTGCTATTTTTCCTTTTTTCGCAGTACGTTGGCAATATTTTCCAATCCCTTGTCCTTGCTTATGGCAGCAGCCTGGTTTTCCCGTTGAATCCGCTCATAGATCTCTTCCCGGTTCACAGAAACGTTTCTGGGAGCTTCGATGCCCAGCTTGACATGTCTTCCGTCCAGATCAACAATTTTGATAGTAATATTATCTCCGATACGGATAGTTTCACCCAGTTTTCTAGTTAAGACCAGCATCGTTACTCTTTCTCAGAATGGGTTCCTGTGTACTATAACGCTCATCATCGATAATGATCTGTTTACCGATTTTTTTCTCACGGTTTATTACCACCGGTCCTATAAGATTTGCCGTGGATTCCAAAGGATTTTCCCTTATGGTTACTATGACATAAAGAAGTATGTCTTCTGGTTTATCTATAGAAAGGTCTTCCAGATGCTCCGTTAAGATGTTTGGTGAATAATCCGGTGCAAATAACAGAGGATTAATGATAGCAAACCGAAGCCGGGAGCCATCAACACACACCAGCCATTCAAAAGGTGCATATTCCGGTATAGTAACCACTACAAAGTCTTTATTTTTTTCAAATCCTGGTATTCCGGAGGGGAAATTTACAATATCAGCTTTGGAATATACTAGGTCCTTGAAAAAATCACCCATAAAAATAACGGCTCCCAAAGGGTTGGTGAATTCGTATTACTGTAAAATGGTTTATCGGCTCGCAAACGGTCAAGGAATGATTTTTTTATTCGAAAATTTGGGATTCAAGCTCCATAAATCAGGCTTGAATCCCAAATTTTATGTTTTAAACCAATAGTTTTAAATCTCAAATTCATCTTTAATCATTGCAGCAGGCTGAGAATGTTTTGCGGAACCGCGTTAGCCTGTGCCAGCATCGCAGTGGCAGATTGTTCCAGGATCTGATTTCTGGTAAACATACTGGTCTCATAAGCAAAATCGGAGTCACGAATCACCGATTCTGCAGCCTGCATATTGGTTTCCTGGTTTTCCTGATTCACCAGTGCATGCTCCAGACGGTTGGTCATGGCTCCCAGAGTGGCACGCAGTTCGTTTACGCTACGCAGGGCTTTATCCAAAGAAGTAATGGCGGCAGTGGCATCAGTCTGGGTCAATACGTTTAAATTGGCTGTATCGACTCCCAGAGATATGGTGGTCATGGGTTCAATATGATACTGTATAGTATCTGTTGCACTGTCGCTGTTGGGGCCAATATGAAGCACTCCACCATCAGCAGTACCCCATGGTGCAACTCCATTTAGAAGTGGTTGGCTGTTGTATTGGGTGCCTGCTGTTATTCTGTCAATTTCAGTCTGCAGTTCACCAATTTCGATCTGAATGTATCCTCTTTCAATGGATGTCAAGGTGTCATTAGCCGATTGTATTGACAGTTCGCGCATCCTCTGAAGCATTGCTTCAACCTCAATCAGTGCTCCTTCTGCAATGTTTAACAGAGCGATTCCATCCTGAATGTTTCTGGCTCCCATATTCAATCCGCGAACCTGAGTCCGTAGCTGTTCGGAAACGCTCAGTCCTGCTGCATCATCTGCTGCACGGTTAATGCGCAATCCAGTGGATAACTTCTCCAGCGATTTTTGCAGACCTCTGTTAGTCTGGCGCAAAGAATTGCCAGTAATCATTGCTGGTACGTTATGGTTGATACGAGGCATAATGTCCTCCTGTAAATTTGGTGCTTCCTTGCAGATGGTTTTAGCCCCAACTGCCTCTCTGTGTCATCCTGACGTTTTCAGCTTCCGTGCACGATTAATATTATGCAACTTACATGCCAGAAAAAATTCTTATTTTTTAATCATATTTAACTACTCATAGCTCTTAACAGGCAATTTTTTCCTTCAACTAGAGATAATTTACCAGTGAAGGCTGTATCAGCCTTGATGAAGCCTTGAGAGCTGCATTGTAAATATTTTCTGTTAAAAGAAACTTGCTAATGGTTTCTGCCATCTCCGCATCAACCAGTTCAGACTGCAAAGCTGTAGTCTCAGTAAACTGATTTTCATTGCGCACCAATGTTGTTTCAAAACGGTTTATTCTTGCACCATTTTTACTCTGCGCTGCCAGAATGGCATTAAAGGCATAGTCAATTTCTTCAATCGCAGATTCGATTCCGGCATGATCGCTTCGAAGAAGGTTCTGGCCGAAACGAATCATGGTATCAATCAGATTGTTTCCGCTATTAAAATCAGTAGTCAACTCATCAGCGGTTATGTTTATCTGCATGGTAATACTACTTTCAATCGTGCGCTCGATAGTACCCCAACTGGAGATTGGGCTGCCGTAAATATCTTTGCCTGGTGACAGAGAGTCAAATTTCAGCTTGACCTGAGATATATCGTAGGCTGGTGTACCCGGAGTAACATCAAGTAGAAGGTCCGGAGAAAGGATGGTAAGAGTACCTGCCAGGTAATCAACCTCATAATCTACACCCTCTACAAATGAAGTATCCGCTATTTGAAGTTCAAAGGTCCCCGGAATAATGTTCTTAACCGGTGTATCATCAAAACCATTGAAAATCTGAACAGTTGAACCTAAAGCTACAGCAGAACTGTCAAAATAGGCCATCCGATAATTTGTATAGTCTTCAACAGTATTTGATACAGAGCTTATGTACTGCAGCGGTGGAATCTTGGTCTGGTTACCGCTGAATACATAATCTCCTTTGTATTTGGTATCGATCAGTGCCACCATCTGACGAAGAAGCTGCTCTGTCTCTTTATTTATATATTGTCGCTCTGTATCACCGATGGTATCGGAAGATGCCTGAATAGCCAGTTCGCGTGCCCGTTGAAGAAGTGTGTTCATACTTTCCATGGCAGTTCCGGTAACATTCATGAAGGCCAGACCATCATTGATATTCTTTTTAAACTGTTGGTATTCCCGTAGCTTTGTTTCCAGTTTCAATGCATTGGCAACATCAACCGGGTCATCTGACGGACGCATCAGCCTTTTACCGGTAGCAAGCTGCTCCTGAAGATTACATAAATCTGAATAACGGTTATTAAGTACATATTGCATTGACCGGTTAAGCTGATTCATTGTTATACGCATATATGCCTCCGTCAAAAAAGATCACATATTCAAAAGAGTGTCTAACATCTCATCCGCGATAGAGACTAGTCTGGCGGCAGCCTGGAAGGTGTGCTGAAATTTAATCAGATCTGCCATCTCTTCATCCAGCGATACTCCTGCTATTGCATCCTGATGAGTCTCATATTGATTAACCAGAAATATCCTGGTCCTCAGATTCGAATCCGCCTCATTTCGGCTCAAACCAAGCCTTCCAATCATCGAACTGTAATACTCAGCAAAACTGGAGGTTCCATTACCATGAATATCATTATTCATGGTCAATTCGCTGCGCAGATTGGCAATTGCTAGTGCGGTACTGTTATCACCCGGGCCAGCAAAACCTCCGGAACGGTAATTGAAATCAATCTGCAGATCATCACCGTCATATCCGCTATGAAGCATCTGAATTGTACCGTTAACATAATCAATATGGTAATCACTGCCTTCAACCAGAGTCGCTGATCCGGTGGATACTATCACTGTTCCAGTCAGAATGTTTCTTGCTTCTATCAACGGAAGGGCTAAAGGATCACGATAAAGCTGAACAGGAGTGCTTCCGAAATCATGACTCCCTGCAGAAAGCAAATTCTGGCTTGCAGGATGAGATTCACCACCTGATGCTGCTGCTATATTATTCACATCTGAGAGTATGGATGCGCTCAACTGTATTTTGGATGATCCGGTAAGATTCGGATCAAAAAAGTTAATCCCTGTAAAACCTTTCAGATTATATCCCCGGCTGTGAAGCTCATTGACTTTTGTCACCAAACTATTGGCCAGGGTATCAAGTTGCTTCTGGTATTCTGGTATGATCTTGTCCCGTGATTCAAAGAGACCCTTGATCAGTCCACCCTGGGGCTTGTATATGTTTTTGGAATCGGCAAAACGAACACCGATCTCCATAATTGAGGTTCCATCAGAAAGTTTGGTGGTAGCAGTGGTGGTCTCCAGTTCCTGATAATAGACTGGAGACACAATAATATTGCCGGAGGTGGTGATCGTAATTTGACCGGTTTCGTTTTCTACTACAGAAATGTCGATAATCTTGGAGAGGTCCTTCAGCAAAAGATCTCTTCTGTCACGGCTGTCATTGGCGTTTTGATTGTTTAATTCAACAGTTCCGATTTCCAGATTAAGATTATGCAGTTCTTTGCATATTTCATTGATTTTGTTGACCTGCTGCTGTATTTCCTCGTTTCTGGTTTGTCGTAAATTTGCCAGTTCTCCAGATACGTTATGGAAAACATCGATAAGTATCTCTGCATTTGTCCTGACCATGGTTCGAGCAGATATGTCTGAGGGATTATTGCTCAGGTTCTGCCAACTGTCAAAAAATTGGTCCACAAAATGGATAACTCCGGTATCGCTGGGTTCTGTGAAAATGTTTTCAATGGATTCCAGCGTATAATCAAGTTCTTCATAATAGCCAACCTGTTGATTCTGACGCCGTATCTGCTCATCAATAAACTCGTTGCGCAACCTTTCGATATTGATGACATCCACTCCCATTCCTATCTGACCGTATGCAGAATCAAACCGGTAATCCGGTTGCAGATTGAGACGCTTTCGGGAGTATCCTTCTACATCTGCATTGGAGATGTTCTGGCCTGCAACATCCATCGCCAGTTGTGAGGCAAATATTGCTCTGGTGCCAACATTTAAAACAGATAGTAAACTCATGATAATCTCCCCTAAACTACCTTGTTAATCAGATTACGTCCTGTTGCAATTACTGCTGATTTACCTTTCCCACCGTACTGATGAGTTCTGGGGGAAGATTGAAACATCAAAATATTACTGTTAATAAAAGAGATTCCCTCCTGGAGCAGAATACGGTTGGATGTATTGATATTAGATAATTCTCTGATCTGTTCTCTGAGTTTTAACTGAAGCTCTGATAAAGATGTGCGCCATTTCTGCGGTATTCTTTGCAACAGGCAATCCATCTTTAGATATTCTTCATTTATTTTCAGTAAACCGGCAATTTCACAAGTACATTCTATCCGTTTTTCCTCAAGCCTGCCAATCTGGTAGACTTGCTCGTCATGAATCGAAGTACAACTCTCAATAGAGTCCAGATCCTTCGCTTTAAGCGCTTCATTCAATGCATTAGCGGTTTTTAACAGATCCTGATGAAGGGCACTCTCGCTTTTTAAAATATCAACCAGTTGTTCCAGCAACTTATCCATAGTTAATCCTTCCCTGAAAAACGTTCTCTAAGACGGAGAACTGAACCCACATAGTTTTGAGTTTCTGAATATGGGGGGATGCCATTATATTTTTTTACCGCCGCAGGACCGGCGTTATAGGATGCCAGAGCCAGTTTTATGTCACCATCGAATTGATCCAGCATTTTTCGGAAATACTTTACTCCACCATCGATATTTTCTCCTGGGTTAAAGGAGTGTCTGACTCCCATCTCCCTGGCAGTAGAATCCATTAGCTGCATCAATCCCTTGGCACCTGCGCGGGAGATTGCATAAGGATTGCCCCCGGATTCCTGAGCAATGATGGCAAATACAAGATTTTTATCGACATCGTATCTCTCAGCAGCATCAGAAACCAGAAAATCCCATTTTTTTGTTCTGGAAAATCCAGATTCGTTTTTAAGAAAACCACTCGAAGGTACAAATGAGTTATCCAACAGGTGAAAATCTCTGTTACCCAGATTCTTAAGCTGTGTCAGTGAGCCATAATTACTTTGTTTGCCCACAAGTTCTTTAAAAATCAGATCAGAAAGCCCTAATGACGAATGATTGCTCAATAAATTCGCATATTCATCATCAAGCATCCCTGTGTACACCTTTTCTGCCATACTAGTGGGAATAAGGGGATTATCACCGACAGTCTTGCGCATAGCCCTGAGCATCATAGATGAGAATAGCGCTTCAAAATCATTGGCTACTTTTTTGATTTGCTCGGTTGTGTATCCAGATCCGGTATTAACTGCACTGGTGTACATAGAATGGAAGCTCCTTTTTGACTGCCAAGAGCATGCAATCGGTATGCCACAGTTATAACTGTGTTAAAAACCAGGAAGTTAAGAATAAATGGGAAAAAGGGAACTAGGAAAAATCTGCCTGTTAGAGGAAAAATGATTACTACCGAAAATCGGAAATCTCTATTTAATTATATCTTCAAAGCGATGAAGGCGCTCTCTCAAAATGAGGTACGGTTTTCAACCGGGACTACTTTTTCTTTCTCTTTATTGTTAATTTGCAGCGTATCTTTGCGAGGTGGAAGTGAGCCGGTGAGTCCGAAGAAACCCTGGTCATCTATTTGTTTGTGCATGTACAGGTTGTTAGCTATCACTGCCAGTCGCTTTCCCATGAAGTTGGTTTTATGAAAAGGAGTTAATTTGGAAGGCATGGCCAGGACTGCTGCTAGCCGTGCGGCTTCGTTTCTGTTTAGCTCTGAAGCACTCTTTTTAAAATAGTGTTGGCTGGCCGCTTCACAGCCGAATATGTTTTTACCCCATTGAGCGTAATTGAGATACAATTCCAGTATACGCTCTTTTCCCAGATAGTGCTCCATTAAAAGGGCGAAACATAGTTCCTTGGCTTTGCGTTTAAAGCTTTTTTCTCCACCAAGGAAAAAATTCTTTGCTACTTGCTGGGTCAGGGTGCTGGCACCCCGTTTAAATTGTCCCTGCGATTTGTTGTATTCAGATGCTTGGGCGATGGCTTCCAGATCGACTCCTGGATGAGTGTAGAAACCATCATCCTCAGCGGCAATTACCGCATTTTTCAGATGAGGTGAAATTGAGTCCAGAGGTATAAAAATCTGAAAGAGAGAATCGGATAAACCCTGAGTTGAGAGTTGCTGGCGATATCTGGACATGAAGAGCGATTCCTCGGGGTTTGAATCTTTGAGGAGCTGTACTTTTTTAATTGGGGTTACAGCCAGTTGATAGCCTTTATAAATCAGGATCGTTCCTGCTATTGAAAACACCACTGAATAGGTCAACAGCACTGCTGTAATGGAAACCAGAATTACTTTAAGAATTCTGAAACAAAGCTTCAAGGGATCTATTTGCATGATTATATTTCTGATTTACTCCGGAATATATCTAATTAACAAGCTGCTTTGCAGAAATCGCTCATTGTGCATCCTTTATGCGAAACTCAAATTCAAATCCTTTGAGTTGGTCGATCAGTTCTGCAAATTCTTCGATGGTTACCCTGGTATTTTCCACTAGCAAAGCTTTATTGTATTTGGAATTGAGCTCGCCGTAGTGGGACTCGATACGTCCACAAAGCCCCTTCTTCTCGATGAGTTGTTTGTTGATAACGTTGGAGTGATATTTTTGATTAATCCCTTTTTTGATTTTTTCCTTAAGCAGGAGTTCAGCATATTCCATATCTGTATCTAAAGAGGACATCAGATTAAAGGTATACCCGGGTGAATCATTTCCGGTAAATTCGATCGCTTCTGAGAGCAGGCCGGAAGGGGTGGGGAAAGAGGCGATTTTAAAGTGGTATTCTTTATTGAATTCATCTTTTATGAAGAAATCATAACCCTCAAGAAGAGTATTCCGTATAAAGACATCGCTACCTGTATTCACATGTAACTCCTTTGCGACGTATTTTTGCGGTTAAATAGAATTGTACAATTTTTCGATATTAATATAAGTATTTACCTGCCCAAAAAGAAGGATTCAGGTTCCTCTGACCCATTTAAAGCCGGTTTTCGTTGTCTGCAAACAGGCTGTCTAACGGTCGTGTTGATAATTATCAGAGTGCCATTTGCTGATATGGTCTGCATGTGATTGCAGGTATGCTCCGTTTTTATAATAAGAATCATAGAAATCAAGATCCAGATGATGTGCCTGCAGGTATATAAAACAGAAAATCGATGGGGTAGTGCCTGGGAATTTACCGAATGTATCTAAAATGTATTGTGCCTGCAAAGCAACACACTGGCGGAACTGTTCATCATGGATTTGTGCAGAGGATCGTACCTTGGCGCTATCTTTCCAGGGACCAGGTGTTTGTTCATGGAATGGTCCTCCGGGGCCGAATTTACGTTCACATATTGCTTCGACAGCTCCCCGCATATCATGATAGTAGGGAGGACAATATCCTTCCATTATGCCGGGTAAACCAGTAACATTGGGGTAAGGCCAATCATTGGAAGTATCATACCGAAATCCCAGGCCTTTAACGTCTGGTTTCTCACTTGCCCCAAGGACACTGAATGCATCCAGACCATTAAACATCCAACCGCCAAGTCCCATTGCCTGTAATGCCAGGGTTCCTGCATAGCAACTGCTTGAGAGTTCTGTAGTTAATTCGCAAAGAGACCATTGCTCCACGAAAGTTAAGTTCCAGGTATCTTCAGGGTTTACCAGTGAACTGAAATGAGCTATTCCGGGGATCGGTCGTTTATTAATATCATCATAGATTACCTTACCATTTTGCAGCATATAGCATAAATTTAGGAGCAGATGTTCAGAGAGATTTCCTACTGGAATGACTAGAAAAGTACCTGGATGATTTACAACCCAGGTATTATGAGGTTCGGCATAGGGGATTTCTGGAGGTAAAGAGAGCCTTTGGTTACTGATTTTAGTGGCTTTATTTGTGAGGTCATCTATCAGGTCTGTGAGTTCGAGTTGTCCGTTTTCTTTCCGTTCAGAGATGTTTTGAGCATCGCGGTTGTTCAGGACATATACTCCGTTATCATCGGTGAAAAAAGTCATACTGGTATGAAAACCGGCAGAGCTGGGGAAGGAGCGTCCTGATGCACTTGCTGAATAATTGGGAAGATGCGGTGCATATTGCTGAGCTCTGTAGATCAAATGATGCCAACTGGTGTTGGAGGCACAGGCGGCTATAATCAGATTTTTCTCAAGATCGGAAAGTGGAAGTATGGGATGTTTGGATTTATAGGCAAAAACGCCATCGGGGATTTGAGCTCCTCTGAAAAATCTGCGTGATCTTCTTCCAAAAATTGCCTCAAAAAGAGGAAATTCAGTGGCATCGGTGAAACCGGATGGAATTTTCAGTTGACTCATAGATTCCCCTTCAATGCAGATTAAATTCCAATAGTGTTTTTAGCAATAAAGAAGCCTGAAGCTTTTGCTTATTGGAATCGAAAAAATGGTTTGATTGTTGCATCGGTTTTATTGCTGAAGGATTGAGCTTTTTTACTGGGGTTTTGGATGAAACGGTTTTTCCTCTCATTAAAAGAGTATTACAGAATATGTTTCTGGGGGTTAATGGGAGCATTTAGTAAACCGTTTTATGCTCAGGAAATAGTGGAGCAGATGAATCATGCGGGACCAGGCACTCTTCTGATTGCATTAATTACCACCTTTGTAGTAGGAATGGCTCTTTCAATTCAAGTGCTTAATCAGTTTGAAGGGCTGGGGCTGGAAAGTGAAGTGGGAAGAGTAATTGGGGTATCGGTAATACGGGAGATCAGTCCAATCACTCTGGCATTAGTATTCGCAGGAAGAGTTGGTTCTGGAATAAGTGCTGAACTTGCGGCCATGGTCCAAAGAGAACAAATTGATACTCTGAGAGCTTTTGGAGTAAGTCCCATTAAAAAACTGGTTACCCCCAGGATCTTAAGTTCTCTGATTATGCTTCCTTCATTAACCTTTATAGGCGATTTCGCTGCCATAATAGGGGGATTTCTTATCACTACCGTACAATACCATTCTGATCCGGAGTTGTACTGGAGCTCTATTCGTGCTATCATGGACCTGAAAAATACCATCTTTGGGGTAAGTAAGCCATTTGTGTTCGGTTATCTGATTGCTACCATCAGTTGTCATGTAGGAATGAGATCGCAGGGGGGGAGTCTGGGGTTAAAGAATGCTGCAACTAAAAGTTATGTGCTGTCTACGGTTACAGTTATGATCACCGATTTTTTAATAACAAAGGTGATCTGGATCTTTTTCCCTTAGGATGATGATGATTACTTTTAAGGATGTCTGGTTTTGGCATGAAGCCCGTCCGGTTATAAAAGGAGCTAGTTTCACCATTAATACAGATGAAAAGGTAGCTATTCTGGGACCTAGCGGCTCAGGAAAAACCACTATTCTCAAATTAATCCTGGGTCTTTCGGTTGCAGACAGCGGACAGGTGCTTTTTGATGGTGTCGATTTAGCTTCTTTAAATGAAACTAAACTGGATGCGATTAGGCTTAAATTCAGTATTGTGTTTCAGGAAGGAGCTTTATTTGATTCTCTCTCGGTGAGGGAAAATGTGGCATTTTACTTCAGGGAGCATACCCGATACAGTTTTTCACAGATAGAGGAACGGGTAAGAATGCTTTTAAAAACAGTTGATCTGGAGTCAGAGGCGGAATTGATGCCCGAGCAACTCAGTGGTGGAATGAAACGCAGAGTAGCTATTGCCAGATCGCTGGCAGTTTCCGGTGCCAGGATGAATCTCTATGATGAACCCACCAGCGGCCTTGATCCGGTAAACGCAGGAATTATCCGCAACCTGATCTCAGATGCTGCAAAAGATGGCAGGGGCTTTATTGTTGTTACCCATGAGATCTTTGATGCTCTTTCCCTGGCATCCAGATTCATGTTCCTCAAAGATGGCCAGATCCTTTTCGATGGTGGCAGAGATGCATTTCTACATTCCCAGGTTCCGCAGCTTCGGGAATTTTTAAACCCATATCGTTATCTTCTGGACAAATTATAAATAAAGGCTGTAACTATGAATGAGCCTACACGTCATATACTTTCCTGGTCTGAACTGAAGCTGGCTGTGTTTTTTACGGTGGTCATAGTGCTGGTGGTTTTTGCCATCTTCTTTTCAGGACTGGTCACTTCAATCTTTCGGCAGCATTTTTCCCTCACTATTACCATTTCCGATGTAGGTGGTTTAAAAGTAGGTGCCCCGGTATGGCTTCAGGGGGTTACAGTGGGTAAGGTAAGTAAAATCGATGTATTATCAAAAAGCCAGGTAGTAGTGGTAGAGATCGACAAAAAATACCAGCCGTTTCTGTATGCTGATGCTTATGCTGAGGTGAAGGCGGTAGGGTTGCTTGGAAGTAAGTATATGGAGCTTATCAGGGGAACTAAATCCAGTGGTCCAATAGAAATAGACAAGAAAATAAAGGGCAGACTGGTTGATCCGCTTAAAAGCATGGATGAGAATCTCAGCAGAACCATAGAACAGATTTCGGTGTTGATAAATCGGATTAATCATGGAAATGGAACTGCCGGAGCCCTGATAAATGATTCTACATTAGCTGCGGATGTAAAAGGAACCATGAATAATCTTCGCGCATTGATTGAGGAGATAAGGAAAAATCCAAAAGAATTTTTTAAGGTGGAGATCTTTTAACCTGAACTTCCCATTTGGACAGATATTCCACCCTTTCCCCCAGTTACCAGTTCTATCCAAAAAACTTACTATGTTTGAATAAATATGTTACATCGGACTGTGTTAGCCGTGCAGACCCTGATGCGACATGTTACATCGGACTGTGTTCGCCGTGCAGACCCTGATGCGACATGTTACATCGGACTGTGTTCGCCGTGCAGACCCTGATGCAACATGTTACATCAGACTGTGTTAGCCGTGCAGACCCTGATGCAACATGTTACATCAGACTGTGTTCGCCGTGCAGACCCTGATGCAACATGTTACATCGGACTGTGTTCGCTGTGCAGACAATAAAGCAACATGTTACCTCAAGTTTAAACTTTCACCAGTCTCCTGAGCACTGTGGGGCTTCATCAGAACAGCGTATTGTGGTAAATAAAAGGTGAACCGACCTGGCAAACCTGTTGGTTGCTCCGGTAAGCCCTCGTTGACAGTCACTTCGACGAATCCTCGAGGAGAAGTCTTTTCAATGAATAATAAACAATGCAGAGTGGATCAGGCCCATAATTTGTCACCAGCCTTTTCGTAGAGGTACAAAACCAGTTACTGTCTAATGGAAAATTTGGGTTTAATTCATCGAAAAATGGCCCATCCTCCGCTGTAGTCAGCTTCGGAGGGCTTAGGTTTTGTCTTTTTATCTCCGATGTGCTTGTTGAGTAGGTGACACTGTTATGACCCTCTGATTCGCTTTCTTTGGATATAAGAACAGATGTTTTGTACAGAATCAAGATTTTCCGGTATCAGCTCGTCATCTTTAACCTCGATCTGGAAGGATTGCTGAATGAAGTTTACCAGTTCCAGAATACCAGTGGAATCGATGATTCCTTTTTCCATGAAGGAATCGGTATTGGAGAAGTTTACTGAAGTGGAATTCATTAGAAAATTTTTGCTGATAAAATCCTTTATGGATGATTCCAGGTTGACACTGAGATCAGACATAAATTCCTCTTTTGATGTATGTTAAAAAACAAAGTCTTACTATGGTTTTTAATCAAAGAGTATGCCGTCCTCCGTTATAAGCCGTTAAGATAATGCAGATAGTCACTGTTGGTTTTTAGCCATCGTTTTATTACTGATTTACCCAGAAATTTCATCAGGAAGGGGTAAAAGGATTGAAAGGTGAAAAAAGAATGATTTTTAAAGTTGTTAATCAGGTCGTTTATGGCATTTGGATAGGAATAGAAGGATTTAAAGCAGTTAAGCATTCCCTGCTGGAGTTCCAGGGGAGACATGTTGCGGGGTTTGAATACCACATGAAGTCCATCATAGTAGTTCCAGTTCTTATGTAGCAATCTTCCTTCCCGCTCATACTCATCATAGATGTCGGTTCCGGGAAGGGGGGTCAGGATGCTGTATTGAACATAGCTTAGTGCGTTTTGTTTGCAGAATTTTGGAGTTGAGAAGAAAATGTCTTTATTGTCGGGATCATTGCCCAGCATGAACATTCCATGTACCTGGATTCCATTATTCTGGAAAACTTTGATGCTTTGGATGATGTCTTTGGTGTCCTGTTTTTTTCTCATGTTTTCCAGACTGGCCTGATTGATGGATTCCAGTCCGATAAATACGATTCTGCATCCTGCCTGGTACATTTTTTTAACCAGTTGAATGTCTTTAGCGGTATCGGTTCTGACCTGTGCACTCCAATATCGGTTAAACTGGTATTTGATAATCTGATCAAGGAGCTTATGAGTTCTGGAAGGAATGGCCGCAAAGTTGTCATCCACAAAAAAGATCCACTTTTTTTTCAACTGAGAAATCTCCTCTATTACTCTCTCGATGCTTTGAATGCGATAATTTCTTCCAAACATCTTGGTAACAGAGCAGAAGTTGCAGTGGTAAGGACAACCTCGGGAAGTCATTACAGGCCAGATGGTCATTTTTTCGTAATTTTTCAGTAATGAGAAATCAGCTAAAGGGATGGAATCCAGATCATTGAGAGGACTGCCTTTAATCAGAGGATTTCTATTTTGTCCGTTGAGTATGGATAAAAACACCGATTCTGCTTCACCGGTGACTACCTGGTTGAAATCCGGGCCAGGGTCGGATGGAAGCATGGAAGCATGTATTCCTCCGATGACAGCATGTGAAGGGAGGTGGTTTTGTTGGCGGATCTGATGATAGTTTTTGGCGATCTGTTTTCCTCTTTCGATAGTGGCTGTGATGCAACTGAGGCATAGGATGTCCGCGTTTTGTAATTCTACCGGGTAGACAGCACGATTGAGGATATTCTCATTTAGGATAGATACCTGGTAGCCTTCTTTTTTGGCCATAGTAGCCAGTTGAATCGTACCAAGGAGGGGAATGTTCATAAATTTGGCAAATATGTTATATGGAGCCCCCATTGGCTCTACAAAGAGTATGTTTTTCATCTGTTATTCTCCGTTGTTATAGATAGAAGAACTTTGCAATCTTTGTACCACCCTTTTTAGCCAAATCGATCTATGCAATTCATGGTCATCCAGTCCGATTCCTCGTTTTGATATTTTTTCAGATTACTTCTGATTAGAATTTGTTTTGATATTGGTTCCTGTTTTTTCCCGATTTGAAATTTTTACCGTCATATACCTGAGTAGTTGCCAAAACCTATGGGATGAAAGCGTATGCGACAGGATAAAACAATCCGCTTTTAACAGAATTGGAATGGGACTTGCGCTGCTATCAATAAAGGGACAAATCAGTATTCATCCTTTTATTGAGAGTCTTCTATGGAGCTGGATGGAAGAAAACGGGTCGTAATTGAAAACGTAAAGCCATCGATTGATGGAGGTTTTCCGGTAAAGCGGATAGAAGGGGAGATGCTTAAGGTATCGGCAGATCTTCTTTGTGACAGCCATGATTCAATCGGGGCAGAGGTACTTTACAAAAAGAGCACGGAAAGTCAGTGGAGTAATGCCCCGATGCATCTGGTGGATAATGATCGTTGGGAGAGTAGTTTTCATTTGGCAGAGGCGGGTATCTATTATTACACGGTGAGAGCCTGGGTGGATCATTTTCAGTCCTGGCAGCATAATCTGGTAAAAAAATTCAGTGCCTCTCAGGACATTTCGGTAGAACTACAGATCGGTGCTCAGTTTCTGAAGAAAGCTTCAGGCAGAGTACCCTCTTCACTTTCAGAATCTTTGCAAACCAGAGCAGATGCTTTAATTGAGGAAACAGATCGGGCCAAAGCTGTACTTTTAGCTACAGATAAAGAGATCACTGCACTTCTTAGAGCTTATCCGGATCTGAGTCTGGCTCAGACTTTCCCTGTGCAATACCAGGTCATTGTGGAAAGAAAGAGAGCCCTTTACAGTAGCTGGTATGAGGTTTTCCCCCGATCTTGCAGTGCTCGCGAGGGGGTGAGTGGCACTTTCAGAGATTGCGAAAGGCGTTTACCTCTGATCTCCCAGATGGGCTTTGATGTGCTGTATCTTCCTCCGGTTCACCCGATTGGCTTGAGCAATCGCAAAGGGAAAAATAATTCGCTTGTAGCAGAAGAGGGGGATCCGGGGAGTCCCTGGGCTATCGGTTCTGAATACGGAGGCCACAAAGCCATAGAGCCTTCATTGGGTACTGTCGAAGATTTTGTCGATCTGATAAATGCTGCGACTTCCTATGGTATAGAAATAGCAATGGATCTGGCATTTCAATGCTCTCCGGATCACCCTTATATCAAATCAAATCCGGAATGGTTTAAAACCCGTCCTGATGGAACTATTCAATATGCCGAGAATCCTCCTAAAAAGTACCAGGATATAGTACCATTCGACTTTGAAACCGATTCCTGGAGGGAGCTTTGGGAGGAACTGAAATCCGTGGTGTTTTTCTGGTTGGAAAAGGGAATCCGGATCTTTCGGGTGGATAATCCTCACACAAAGCCATTCGATTTCTGGCAATGGCTTATTTCAGAGGTGCGTGAAAGATACCCGGATGTCATATTCCTTTCAGAAGCCTTTACCCGGCCTAAAGTAATGTATCGTCTGGCAAAGCTGGGATTTTCCCAGTCTTATACCTATTTCACCTGGCGAAATACCAAGGCCGAGCTAATCGAGTATTTTGAAGAGCTTTCTCATAGCGAAATATCCGAATTTTTCCGTCCAAACCTTTGGCCTACCACTCCTGATATTCTCCCTCAGTATCTGCAGTTTGGTGATGAGCGGGCATTTGCTGTACGACTGGTTCTGGCAGCCACTCTGTCATCAAATTATGGAATTTATGGTCCCTCATTTGAATTGGCAATTAATGAAGCACCGGAAGGCAGAGAGGAATTTTTGAATTCTGAAAAATATGAGATTAAGCACTGGGACTGGACTAAAGGTGAGAAACTTCGAAAAATGATAACGGTTCTCAATAATATCCGTCAAAACAATCCAGCACTCCAGGATTTCAGAAACACTTCCTTTTATCCGGTGGATAATGATTATCTGCTCTTCTATATAAAGGCTACTTATGACCAGTCCAATATTATTGCGGTAATTGTAAATTTAGATCCATTTAATCCTCAGACCGGTAAAGTTCATTTCCCTCTGCAAACATTGGGTATAGATTCTGAAGAGCCTTATCTGCTGCAGGATCAGCTTGGAGAAGAACGTTTTATCTGGAGCGGAGCGCAAAACTTTATTACTGTCGATCCATTGAGAGCACCCGCATTCGTGTTTAAACTGCACAAACAGTTTAATAAAGAAAGTTCTTTTGATTACTATTGATTTATTACCAAGGGAAATCATCAGATCATGAACGTTGAAAGAAAAATTTATGCTCCGGGTGAATCTTACATTGAAGAGGATTATCTTTGGTATAAGGATGCGATAATCTATGAAGTTCATGTACGGGCCTATCGGGACAATAACGGGGATGGTATCGGCGATTTTAAAGGCCTCATCGAGAAAATTGATTATCTGCAAGCCCTGGGGATTACTGCAATCTGGCTTTTGCCCTTTTATCCATCACCACTTAAGGATGATGGTTATGATATTTCCGATTATCTCAATGTAAATCCTGACTATGGGACCTTGCGTGATTTCCGTGAGTTATTGAGGGCAGCTCACAAGCGGGGTATAAGAGTGATTGCAGAGTTGGTTCTTAATCATACTTCTTCGGAGCATATCTGGTTTCAGCGGTCGCGCAGGGCAAGAAGCGGCACTCGTTTGAGAGACATGTATGTATGGAGCGATCATCCTGATAAATATAGAGAGGCCAGAATCATATTCAAAGATTTTGAGTCTTCCAACTGGAGTTGGGATCCGGTAGCCAAGGCTTATTATTGGCACCGGTTTTATTCACATCAGCCTGATCTCAATTTTGAAAATCCGGTGGTGGAGAAAGCATTATTCAGGGCTATTGATTTCTGGTTTTCAATGGGTGTTGATGGCTTAAGGCTGGATGCTGTTCCTTATCTTTTTGAAAAAGAGGGGACCAATTGTGAAAATCTGGAAGAAACTCATATGTTTTTGCGTAAGCTGAGGGCTCATGTTGATTCTCGTTTTCGCAACAAGATGCTTTTAGCCGAAGCAAATCAGTGGCCTGAGGATGCGGTCGCATATTTTGGAGATGGTGATGAGTGTCACATGGCATTTCATTTCCCCTTAATGCCCCGTATGTTTATGGCAATTCAGATGGAGGACAGTTTCCCAATAATAGACATTTTGAAATCCTCTCCCCCTATACCACAAAACTGTCAATGGGCAACGTTTCTGAGAAATCATGATGAATTGACTCTTGAAATGGTAACCGATGAGGAGCGGGATTATATGTACAGGGTCTATGCCAGAGACACCCGTGCTAAAATCAATCTGGGCATAAGAAGAAGACTGGCTCCTCTTCTCTCCAATGATCGTCGTAAAATCGAACTGATGAACATTCTTCTTTTCTCTTTACCGGGGACTCCCATTATTTACTATGGTGATGAGATCGGAATGGGTGATAATTTTTATCTGGGAGACCGTAATGGGGTTAGAACTCCCATGCAATGGTCACCCGATCGCAATGCCGGCTTCTCTGAAGCAAATCCTCAACGGCTTTTTCTTCCGGTTATTATCGATTCTGAGTATCATTACGAAACTGTTAATGTGCGCAATCAGATCGGCAGTTTTTCTTCACTTCTGTGGTGGATGCGCAGTATTATTGCAATGCGAAGAAGATACCGGGCTTTCTCCAGGGGAGGACTGGAAATCCTGGCATGTGATAATCCCAAAATTTTGGCCTTTTGCCGCCAATATGAAGATGAGATCATACTGGTGGCGGTTAATTTGTCCAGATACAGTCAGATGGTTCATATTGACATGCCTCAGTATAGTGGACTTGTTCCGGAGGAGATGTTCGGGAAATCGATTTTCCCTATTGTGAAAGAAACTCCATATATGCTCACATTCGGGCCATACGATTTTTATTGGCTTCTGCTGGGGAAAAACAAAGAGGAAATCGGGATCGTTGAGGAGTGGATACCGGCTATGAAACTAAAAAATAATTGGGAATCCATTTTTTCAGGAAAAGCGCGTCAGGTTCTGGAAGAGAAGCTTTTGGCGCGATATCTCATGCACAGCCGCTGGTTTGCATCAAAGAGTAGAAAGATCAGAAAAACCAGCATAATCGAGGATTTCAGACTTCATAATGATGTTACTGATTCACATCTGTTGATTGTGAAGGTGGCATTTACCGAGGGGGCTGAGGAAAATTATCTGGTTCCGGTCTCATTTGAAAATAAGATTACTTCCGGTGGATTATCTGAACAATACCCTCAGGCGGTTATTGCTGAACTGGTAATCGATGAGCAGGAGGGAATCCTTTACGATGGAATGTATAATGAAAAGTTGCATCATCTGCTTTTTTCCATAATTAATGGAAGAAAGAGGGTAAAAGGTATTAATGGAGAGCTGGCAGGGGTCGCCGGCAGAAATTTGAAATCAATAGTAGAGAATCTTCCTGGGGTGTTGGTCAGTCACCCATTGAAAGTCGAGCAAAGCAACACGGCAATAGTCTTTGGTGAATCTTTATTTCTGAAGTTATATCGTAAGCTTGAAGAGGGGGCTAATCCAGAGCTCGAGATACTGCAGTTTCTCTCCGATGAAGTTCAGTTTAATTATATCCCGCTCTTTGCAGGGGCAATAGAGTATAGAGCCAAGCGGACTCAGCCCCAGACTGTGGCTCTTTTGCAGGGATATGTAGAAAACAGTGGGAATGCCTGGAGTTATTCACTGGGGGTAATTGCCAGATTCTTTGAACAGGTTCTTGCTGATGATACCGGAGTGGAAAAACTGCAGCAATCTTTCCCTCCATTATTTACAGTGGATATTTCTGACGTGCCCCCGGTTATCAGGGATAGAATCGGGGAGCTTTATCTGCAGATGGTTTCGATATTGGGGAAAAGAACTGCACAAATGCACAAGGCATTGAGTCTTTCCCAGAACAATCCTCAGTTTGATCCGGAATCATTTTCTCAGCTTTACCAGCGATCTCTATATCAGTCTATGCAGGGGTTGGTACAGCGAACCTTTCAATCACTGGATAAACATTTACAGGCAATACCGGATAATTACAGGCAACTAGCTCAGAGTGTGCTGGAAAATGAAAAGAAAATTCTTGATACCATGAGAAAAATCGTGCAGCGTAAGATCACCTCTACCAAAATAAGGATTCATGGTGATTATCACCTGGGGCAGGTGCTTTATACTGGCAAAGATTTTGTCATTATGGATTTTGAGGGAGAGCCTGCACGTCCCATAAGTGAGCGGAAACTGAAACGATCTCCCTTTAAAGATGTTGCCGGAATGATCCGCTCATTTCACTATGCAACTTACAGCACTCTTTTTTTGAATCCGACTTTTCGTGCTGCAGATTTTCCACAGTTAGAGAGCTGGATAATTCCGCTCTATAGCTACATCAGTGGCGTTTTTCTGAACTCTTATCTGTTAGAAGCCGGAGATGCTTCATTTGTTCCGCGGGATCAGGAACAGATAACCACATTGCTGCAAATATTTCTACTGGAAAAAGCAGTATACGAGTTAGGTTACGAAATCAATAACCGGCCTGAATGGGTAGTTATCCCTCTTCAAGGGATTCGAAGTTTATTGTCCGATAAGAAGTGAATAACGCGTGGATAACTACTCAGGTATCTGATGATAAAGACCTGATAATATCAGATCGGAAAAAACAGGAACTGATGTCAAAAACAATATCTAACCTGAAGTAATCAGAAAGAATATCTAAAAGAAGAATCGGAAATGTTAAATACTCCTTGTTCTTCATGGTTTATCTGATTAGTTATTTTTTGATTCTGTTGGCGATTGTTTCTGATTTCTTACCAGTTATTTGTTTTATAACTGAGTAGATACGATGCGCGATTTAACTTTAGAGTACTGGGAAGAGGAATAAATGAAAATCGGTGCAATTTATCAGGGCAGTGGAAAATGTTCCTTTACAGTATGGGCCCCATTAAGAAATAGTGTTGCATTGAGAATCGTTTCTCCAATGGAGCGGCTTATTCCCATGAATAAGATTAGCGGGGGATACTGGCATTTGTCGGATGTGGATGCCAACCCCGGGGATCGTTTTTTTTACCGTTTGGACGATAAACTGGATCGTCCTGATCCTGCATCCAACTACCAGCCTGAGAATGTTCACGGACCTTCGGAGATTGTTGATCATAGCTCCTTCGATTGGCACGATTCCCAGTGGAATGGCATTGCGCTGGAAAAGATGATTATATATGAGTTGCATGTCGGAACATTTTCCAGGGCAGGAACTCTCGATGGGGTCGCTGAAAAACTGGATTATCTTTTAGATCTGGGCATAACGGCTATAGAGCTGATGCCGTTGGCTCAATTTCCCGGTGAGCGAAACTGGGGTTATGATGGAGCATATCCATTTGCAGTGCAGTCGTCTTATGGTGGGCCACAAGCATTGAAGCAACTGGTTGATCAATGTCATTGCAGGGGATTATCGGTAATTTTAGATGTGGTGTACAATCATCTGGGGCCTGAGGGAACTTATGTGCTTGATTACGGAGCATATTTTACAAATCAATACAGCACACCCTGGGGCGATGCGGTTAATTTTGATGGTCCCTGGAGTGATGGTGTAAGGAACTTTTTTATTCAAAATGCCCTGTATTGGTTTGAGAACTACCATATCGATGCATTGCGTCTGGATGCGGTTCAGGGTATCTATGATTTTGGGGCCAAGCATATATTGCAGGAACTTGCAGAAAATACTGAAAGGTTTTCACAAGCAGATCGGAAGCGATATCTTATTGCAGAGAGCGATTTGGATGATGTGCGGGTGATTACGCCTCTGCGCCAGAACGGTTATGGAATCGATGCACAATGGCATGATGATTTCCACCACTCGTTACATGCCATACTGACTGGAGATAAAAAGAGTTATTATGCGGATTTCGGAGAGATGGCTCAGTTGGTAAAGGCTTACCGGGATGGATTTGTGTACTCCTGGACCTATTCTGAAAACCGCAAAAGACATCATGGCAGCTCTTCTGCCCATATTCCCGGAAAACAGTTGGTAGTGTGTCTTCAGAACCATGATCAGATTGGTAACCGCCTTCTGGGGGAACGGCTTTCCATGATGATTTCTTTTGAGGCGTTAAAACTGGCTGCAGGTGCCCTGTTGACAGCACCATATATTCCACTTCTTTTTATGGGTGAGGAGTTTGCTGCTGACACTCCTTTTCAATATTTCATAAGTCATTATGATCAGGATCTGGTGGAGGCGGTACGTAAAGGTCGGGCCAGAGAATTCGCACAGATGCATCAGGGAAATCAGTCTCCTGACCCTCAAGATCCGCAGACTTTCTTCAGGTGCAAGCTTGACTGGGGGAGCCTGGAGGCAAAGAAACATCAGTTGATTTATCAATACTACCGGCAACTGATAAACTTCAGGAAAACTGTTCCGGCACTCAAATATCTGGAAAAGAAAAACATGGAAATAACTGGCTTTCATAAGGAAAAAGTGCTTGTTTTAAATCGATGGCATGAAAGCAGCTCTATCTGTGCGATAATGAATTTAAGTGACAGAACAGTTAATCTGTGTTTGGACAAAATACAGTATCCCTGCAGAAAATTGATTGATTCCTCAGAGAAACGGTGGGCAGGAGAGGGGAGCCTGATGCCGCAGGAAATTATCAGTAAAAAAGAATACCAGCTTTCTCCTTACCATTTTGTGCTCTATGAAAGTACTGCAGTGTCCGGTTAAAATTTATCGGTTGTATTGAGCCAATCCTATTTTTCCGGATTCCGGATAGGTTTCGGTTAAGAGCTTACCAGTTCTTTTTCTTTAGTTTCCTGCAATTGTGGCAGAGCCAGCGGTTTTCGTTTTTTGCGGAATTTGCTTACGTAAACAGCACTCGATACATAGAGTAGTAACATGAAAAGAGTAATGTTGAGCGGAGAGTGAAGAAAACGTTTATATCCTAAAAAGGTTTCGCAAAAATAAGTGATCAGAGATATCAGAGGAATATGCAGAAGGTATGGGTAGAAAGAGCTTTTTCCAATATTTCGAATAAAGGAGAGTCCCAGAATTGCGGAGATCAAGCCCTGCTCGTTTGCTACTACGTAAAGTAATATGAAATAAAAAGGTAACACATAAACGTGGTAAGCCAGAAATGAATTGAGTGGAGAGCTGGCATTGTGAAGGCTTAGGAGGAGATATATTGCTCCCAGTGAAATGATACTCAACAGATCAGAGAACAGGGCTGTATAGATGGAACGGGGTCTTTCAGACAATTGATAAAAGCGGGCCAGTAACATTCCGGTTAAGAATTCGAAAAAACGTATCGGTGCGAATATATGAAAAAAATGATAAAGCTCTTTTGGTGTGCCGAGTGCTCCATAAAATAAACCCCATAAAAGCGACGGCAGAAAGGAGAGAAAAGAGAGTAATAGAAGTAGTCTTTTGCTTTTTATGGAAGCAACAAATTTCAGTGCAGGAGTAAATAACAGATAACAGAGAAAAAAGGCGGACAGAGCCCAGGATGGTGTGTTTAGAGTGTAGCTGAAAAAAGGGAAAAAAGAGTATAAAAGTGATAGATGCAGCAGCGCTGAATAGATAAGTTTTATCGGATCCAGGTTTCCGTTGGCACTACTGCGGATGGCAAAGATTATTACCATCATCAATGTAGTAATAGCATGCAGAGGGAAAAGTTCGGAGAATCGTTTACGCAGAAATGGAAGAGGTTTGAAATTCTGCGAATGGGAGGCAAATTTTATGGTAAAAATGAAACCACCCAGCAAAAAGAAGATGCTGGCGTGGAATGCAGGGCCTTTTATCAATCTGAAAAGCCATGCTGGTGAACCGTGAAGATCATTTAACCCCCCCATCACTTCAAGATGAAGTAAAACGATATTAATCGATGCCAGTAATCGCAAGCCATCGATAGAGCGGAAATATTTGGGAGTCGTTTTAATTGAGTTTTTTGCGATCATCGAAATTTTAGTTTCAAAGTTAATAAGGTAAATTATATGGCTATGCGGTTTCAACCGGTTTTAGAAATCTCATACTCTACTTTCATTCATTTTAAACCTCATTTACTTCGGCATTCATTATCCCATTATCCGATATCGTTATTTTTTCCCCTCTTGCCTCTCCAGCCCTAAAAAGGAACAGGAGTAAACTGCATATCCATGTAACATTAATTATTTCTGCTGGCAGAAGCTCGGAACAAGCGGTCATTAATTGCTCTGCCCAAACCTTCATCAGGTACTTTTTCTACAACGATAAGATCCAGTCCAGCCGAATCCAGCCTTCGTAATGCTGCAAAGAGGTTACATGCAGCTTCGTTTAGATTCCCTGTTTTGGATAGTACTTCAACTACTGTGTAATTGCCGGTTGAATCGCCTTTTAAGGTTAACAGACCCACTTTCATATTATCAGGGCAAGGTGCTGTATCTTTATTGAATCGCAAGGGTGTCGATGGTGCATAATGCCTCAGAGAACGCCCGGGAGATGCATTTTTGTAGTCAGTAGTATCAGGGATAATCACTTTGCCGATCTCTTTCTGAATCAATTCCAGACTCAGACCACCCGGTCGCAAAAGAACAGGATCTTCATTCATAAAAGAAATAATAGTAGATTCCACACCGACACTGCAACTGCCACCATCCAGGATCATGTCGATACAGTTGCCAAGCTGTTCTGAGACATGAGCGGCGCAGGTGGGACTGATCGATCCGAATTTGTTGGCGCTGGGAGCGGCTACTGGTTTACCGCAAAGAGATATCATGGAACGAGCGATGTTGTTATCAGGCATTCGAATTCCTACTCCGGAGAGTCCTGATGTGACTATGTCCGGGATGATCTCTTTTTTGGGTAGAATTAAAGTCAATGGTCCAGGCCAGAATCTTTCAATCAATAAAGCTGCTTTTGGGGGCACCGAATGGACCACTTCGTTTATCTGATCAAGTTCTGCGATATGGACAATGAGGGGGTCTAGTCTGGGGCGCTCTTTTGCCTCAAAGATTCGTGCTACCGCGGTTGGATTGGTTGCATCTGCACCTAACCCATATACAGTTTCGGTGGGGAAGGCGACGATTCCACCTTTACTGATAATGGCGGCAGCTTCAGAAATTTGTTTATTGAAAGAGTCCATGAGAGATTCATAAAACCGGAAAATTTCTAATTAACCCGGCAGCCTGTCCTCCATTTTAACAAAAGGCTGTTTTTTAGGCCCGATATAGATCTGGCGGGGACGATATATTTTACCTCCCTGAGTATTTGCAGTTTCTTTCCAATGTGCAATCCATCCTGGCAGACGGCCAATGGCAAACATAACCGTCAGCATATTGGTTGGTATACCAATAGCACGATAAATAATACCTGTATAGAAATCGATGTTAGGGTATAATTTACGTGATATGAAGTATTCGTCTTTCAAGGCGATTTCTTCAATTTTTCTTGCAATTTCCAGTAATGGGTCATCAACGTTTAGATATGGCAGCAATGAGTCACAGAGCTCTTTAGCCAGTTTTGCGCGTGGATCATAGTTTTTATAAACTGCATGTCCAAACCCCATTAGCCGGAAAGGGGATGATTTATCCTTTGCCAGCCTGATATATTTCTCAATATTTCCATTATCGGCTTTGATTCTCTGCAGCATTTCTATAACCGCCTGATTTGCTCCTCCATGCAACTCTCCCCATAGTGCGCTGATTCCTGCAGAAATAGCCGCATAAAGATTTCCACGTGCACTGGCAACCAGTCTTACCGCAGAAGTGGAGGCATTTTGTTCGTGATCTGCATGCAGAATTAGCAGCTTATTGAGTGCTGAAACCACAACAGGATCAGGGATATAAGCTTTTACTGGTGATGAAAACATCATGTTCAGGAAATTAGCACAATAGCTCAAATCCTCTCTTGGATAAATAATTGGTTCTCCACGGGATTTTTTATATGAATAAGCAGCTATGGTGCGAACTTTTGATATAAGTCGTGCAGCGGTAATTTCAAAATTAGGATCATCTTCCATTATATGAGGATAAAAAGAGAAAAGTGATGTAACCATGGCCGAGAGAATGGACATGGGATGGGAATTAGGTGGAAATCCGGTGAAGAAATGCTGCATGTCTTCATGGATTAATGAGTGTTCATTAAGATATTTGCTGTATTGCTGTAACTCCTCTTTATTGGGCAGTTTTCCATGGACCAGCAGGTAAGCCACTTCGACGAATGTGCAGTTTCGGGTAAGACTTTCGATATCATAACCCCGATACATCAGCAGACCACGTTCCCCATCGACATAGGTTATGCAGCTTTGGCATACTGCAGTATTAGCCATACCATTATCATAGCTGACAAAACCGGTGAGCTCTTTGAGTTTGGAGATGTTAATGCCGGAAATACCTGCGCGGGATTGAACCACTGGCAATTTGGTTTCCTGGTCTCCTGTAACTAACTTAACTTCACTGAAAGTTTCCAGTGGCTTGTTTGTATCAATAAGCTCGTTTCCGCTGATCAAAGTTCCCATTATTATCCCCGGATATCTGTTTTATAGAGAATTTTTAAAAAAAAGACTGACTGGTACCTCAAAAAAGCCCCAATCAGTCCTTTTCCTAAAGATATCCCAGAAACTCATCTGTAATCGCAATGGTTTGTAATAATGATTCAGAAACCTTCTGAATCGGCTTAAAAATAACAGAATATCAGAATACTGTCAATGTGGATATTAATCGTTTTTTCTATGTGGTATCTGCTTTGCTGATTGGTTGCTGTATTTAGTAATCCGACTCTTTAAACTTGTAACAAAAGGAGTGATTATGGAAAACAGATCATTAAATTTTATGAAAGCCACTGCGCCTTTTGAGCTGCCACCACTTCCATATTCTTATAATGCATTGGAACCTTATATTTCTGAGAAAACCTTATCGTTTCACCATGATAAGCATCATCAGAAATATGTTTCCACCACCAATGAGCTCATAAAGGGAACTGAATTCGAGAAATTCACTCTTGAGGAGATAATCAAGGCAACTGCTGGAAATGCGGCATCGACTAAGTTGTTTAATAATGCTGCTCAAAGCTGGAATCATTGGTTTTACTGGAATTGTATGAAGTCTGAGGGAGGTAAAATCCCTAAAGGCAGAATCAAGGAAGCAATTGATTCATCTTTTGGAAGCTATGATAATTTTGCCAAAGAGTTTTCCACAATGGCCAATGATCAGTTTGGCAGCGGTTATGCCTGGTTGGTCATGGAAGGCGGTAAACTTAAGGTAATTAAAACATCAAATGCAGACAACCCGATTGTGCATAATCAGAAGCCGATTCTGGCAATCGATGTATGGGAACATGCCTATTATCTGGATTATCAGAATAAACGTCAGGATCATGTAATGGCTTTCATTAACAACTGCATCGATTGGGAATTCGCCGAATTTAATCTGAAGTGATTTTGAGATTCCTGAACGCGGTACAGGCCTTATTTGCAAGCTGATAAGGTCTGGCCACTGCGTTTATCCTGGTGTGCATTTCAAGTTTTAGTGATAAATACTTACTTGTATTTCACCTCATTTAATTGCTTGGACACCCTCATTGCCGCTTTGCTGCCGTACTCCTCCAGTTAACAGGAATCTGTTTGTTAAAAAAATACCAAATGGTATATTCTTGCTTTAAAGAGGAACGAAGATGTTGGAATGAAGAAATCAGAGAAAACCAGGGAATTTATTTTAGAAAAGTGTGCACCTGTATTCAATCAGAAGGGGTATACCGGTACTTCCTTGTCAGATCTTGAAAACGCAACTGGTTTAACGAAAGGGTGTATTTACGGGCTTTTCCGAAACAAAGAGGAGCTGGCTGTTGCCTGTTTTGATTATGCCCGTTCGCTCATACATGAGCGGATGGACTCTGAAGCGAAAAAGAAAGACAATGCAATCGAAAAACTTCGGGCAATTTTTGATATGTACCGCACATTTCCTGAATTTTGGCCGGTAAAAGGTGGCTGTCCTATTCTTAACACCTCTATTGAGGCCGATGACACTAACCCTGAGCTTCAGGAAAGAGTTGTAAAAGCTTTGGAGATTTGGCGTCGTTATTTCGCTTCTATAATCACCAGAGGAATAAGAAATGGAGAAATTCAGCCTAACGCTAATCCACATGTGATAGCAACTCTCTTTATTGCACTTCTGGAGGGAGCGACCATGATGTCCAAAGCGTATAACGACAGTTCAAGCCTGGGGATCGTTCTGGATAAAATCGATGAAATGATAGAACAACTGAGAGTGAAAAAGTAAATAAAGCATATTTCAGATTATTATACCGGATGGTATAAATCAGTGGAAGGAGTTGGTGATGATAACAGATAGGGTAGTAGTGACTGGGCTGGGTGCTGTTACTCCAATAGGTAATAATTTAAATGATTACTGGACTGCGCTCCAACAGGGGGGCTGCGGGGCAGGGCCTATAACTAAAATGGATGCTTCCAGATATAGAACCAGATTCGCTTGTGAAGTAAAGGGCTTTCAGCCCTCTGAATACATGGATTTAAAAGAAATTAAATCATTGGATCTATATGCGCAGTATGCAATTGCGGCTGCTTCTCAGGCTGTTGAGCAGGCAGGCATTAAAGGAGTGATCAAAGATCCTTACAGAGCAGGAGTAATTTTTGCCTCCGGAGTTGGTGGGCTTTTAACACTACAGGACGAAGTTATTCAGTATGCAAAGAGTGATTTTAAACCGCGTTTTTCTCCACATCTGATAACCAAGATGATTTCTAATATTGCTGCCGGTATTATTGGGATAAGATTTGATTTACGAGGTCCCAATTATGGCACTGTTTCTGCATGTGCATCATCAGCACATGCCATAAGTGATGCTTTTAACCTTATAAGGCTTCGTAAGGCAGATCTGTTTATAGTAGGGGGATCAGAAGCATCGATTAACCCGGTAGGTCTGGGGGGATTCAGTTGCATGAGAGCCCTCTCAGAAAACAACGATAATCCCCAGATTGCATCAAGACCATTTGATAAAGACCGTGATGGATTTGTGCTGGGGGAAGGGGCAGGGGCATTGGTATTGGAGTCTCTGGAACATGCAAAATCACGTAATGCACCTATATTTGCAGAGCTTGTCGGTTGTGGTATGACTGCAGATGCTTTCCATGCAACATTACCTCATCCTGAAGGCAGATCAATATTTCAGGCAATGGCCAGGGCATTGGATGATGCCGGAGTATTAACTGAACAGGTCGATTATGTGAATTTGCATGGAACTTCCACACCGGCTGGTGATCCACCGGAACTCTCTGCGGTTCAAAAGCTGTTCCAAAACAACCTGGAAAAGTTACATGTGAGTGCTACTAAGTCTATGACAGGGCATCTACTGGGGGCTGCCGGTGCCATTGAAGCTGTTGCTACAGTGCTCACCATCAGAGATGGAATCATTCCACCTACCATTAATACCTGCAATATCGATCCTAAAATCGAGGTCAAAGTTGACCTTACTCTTGGTAAGGCAGTGAAAAAAGAGGTTAAAATGGCCTTGTGTAATAACTTCGGTTTTGGTGGTCAGAACGCAAGCCTTCTTTTCAAAAAATTTGAAGGCTGACAGTCTGGAAGAGATACTATCCCGCAGTCAAGGAACTTCTTGACTGCTTTTCCTCAGTTTAAGACTCTCCCATCGAAGTTAAGAGCTGCGAAAATGGTGCTCAGAACTTCGGTAATAGTGTTCAGAGCTTCGATGACGAAGAAAAAACTTTCGATGACGAAGTAAAACTTTACGTGATGGAGAAAAAACCTTCGATATATTGGCATTTTTAGCACCGATTTCGAAGTTCAGAGCACCGATACCGAAGCTCAGAACATCGATATCGAAGTTTCAAAGTACTAATTTCGAAGTTTCAAAGCACCGATGGGAAAGTTCAAAGCATCGATGGGAAAGTTCAAAGCATCGAAGTCGAAGTTTAGAACCCCGATGTCGAGGTTCTGAACACCAATGTCCAAGAAGGAAACGATTTAGGTTTAATGCAGCTCAGGGAAGAATCATTGATTTTTGAAGGATATGTTTCCCGCTCTTGTAATCGGTGACGAGGGCTACTATCACCGAATTCTTATTTCTCAGGTTTTTAAGTGCATGGGACTGCCATCTGTTTTTCTGGCTGTAAAAATCAGCAGTGTAGCACAATTTACCTGAAAGATCATACAGTTGCATTTTAACCGGCCCCGAAAAATCAAGACAGAAATCAAGAAATCTCCCGGATCTTCCATTCGTAAAAAATGCATTCCGGTAACCGCTGTTCCTTCCATTGTTTTTCCTGTCAGGAATGATGTTATTGGCCAAAAGTGAATCATGATACCGCAGAATCATCCCGCCATCTCCAACAGCCCAGCCGGTACCATTATCAGTAAAGAGCATTTTTTGTACCTTATTGCTTTGGAATTTGGGATGACTGGTCCATGTTTCCCCTCTATCTGTGGTGCTTAAAAGCGTGCTATATTCTCCTGCTGCCCAGCCATATTGAGTATCACTGAAGAAAAATGTATTTACACCTACTATATTGAGAAAATTTTTTGTTTGGACTCCCTTAATAAGGAGGGTTGAGTGAATTAAACTGAAGCAGTCATTAATTTCCTGTTGAAAAGACGAATCCCTTTTGTTAGAATTCCTTAACGAATTCCCTAATGTCCGATAAACAAAGAGGAGTTTTTAATGAAAACCATTTTTGCGCTGTTTTTATTATTGGTGATGGTGCTTTCCGGATGTGTGTATGCTCCTGCAGGGCTCAGTCCATCGATAGAGCCCCTGCGGGACAAAAATTACAAGACTACAAAATCGGTGCAGGGAAAACAGACTGCGATCAGTCTCTTCAATGTTCTGCCTCTGTCAAAACCAGATTACAACGTGGCCATAAGAGAGGCGTTAAAGGGAGAACCGCAGGGGAGCTCACTGATAAATGTGCGCACCTATTACAGATCGATTTTCCTTTTGGTCCTTTCAGTAAATACACTGATAGTTGAAGGGGATGTTATCAATAAATAATTGCTGTACTGGAATGGCAGGCAGGTTCGTTACCAGAAGTTAAACGGAACTTAATAAGCCAGCTTCTTTCGTCAAAAAACGCAGAGCGTTTTAACTCAGCCTGCTTTGCAAGCTTTGCATTAAATTCCTGATTCTTTATCATTTCTAATTTTTCTTCTTCCTTCATTCAAGAAAGAGGAACCAAAACGCAGAGCCCGCTGAGGGCGCAAAGGTAAACGCTTCGCGTTTAAAAAATATTTTGTAAAGAATACTTTTGTTAAATTAAACGGGCACTGCTGGGGAAGGTTAGTTATCCAAACACTTTGATAGAGCCGAAAACCCCGTCATAGCCGGCTTTGATCTTTACTTTTCCGGATCTGAGCCGTTCTATTCCATCGGCTACCAGTTTATCGGTCTTTCGCAACTCATCAAGTGGAATATCCAGAAGAATGTTAAATTCAGATCCGCATTTATGTAACAGGTTTTCGTAATATCCTGATACTTTTTTACTGTTTACACCGACTTGCAATATCTCTGAAAGTATGTTTTTAAGCGGGGTTACCGAATGCCAGATCTGTTTTTGGGAAATTTCGCCCTGGGTAAAATTTTCCGAGAGTTCAGCAACACGGTTCAAGACTCCGACAGTTACTTTTTTACCGCACACCGGACAAATTCCCTTATATTTTTTTGTCTGCTGTGGTTCCCAGCAAATATCACATTTGCGATGTCCATCCAGATGATATTTTCCTTCCTCCGGGAAATACTCCACAGTACCAATGAAGCTTTTGTCTTTACTTTTCAATGCAGCCATTATCGAAGAATAACTCAGTTCGGTATCGAACAGATTAGCTTCACGACCCAGATTTTCCGGAGAGTGCGCATCGGAATTGCTGACAAGAGCATATCTGTTAAGAATCTTGCATTGTCGGTTCATTGCAGGATCGGAAGACAAGCCTGTCTCAATTGCAAAAATGTGATCTGAGAGATCACTGTAACATTCCTCTATCGAATCGAATCCGGATCTGGATCCTAAAACCGAAAACCAGGGCGTCCATATATGAGCCGGTATCAGCACGGCTTCGGAATCGGCACTGAGTACCATTTCGAGAAGATCCCGAGAGTCAAGTCCAAGAATCGGTCGACCATCTGAAGCGATATTTCCGATTTTACTGAGGGCTTTCTGGAGTCTGGCCATAGAGGAGAATGAAGGCGCATAAACCAGATTATGCACCTTTCTGACTCTGTCATTCTTCTTGTAAATACAACTGATCTCCGAACAAAGCATAAAATAAACCGGATTGCCATATTTGGCAGCTTCATTGTGTATCAGATTTTTTTTCAACTGGAAAAGTCCGTTTTGTGCCGGAATCAGTTTCTCTTTCAGTTCATCAAACCATTTTGGATGTATGGCATCACCGGTTCCAACTACTGCGATTCCCTTTTTTCTTCCCCACAGATCAAGCATCTCAGGTGTTAACTGAGAACTGGTAGCCAGTGAATATCTTGAATGAATGTGTAAATCAGCGATGAATCTCATTTTCAACCCTGTTCTGTTGCGGCACAGATAACTACACCGGTATAGTAAGCTTTCAATATTTCTTCAAATGACTGGTTGGCAGCGGCTCTGCCAATGGCCCCCATCTGGCACATCCCCACGCCATGGCCATATCCGGTTCCACTTATCAGCACTTCTTTGGAACCCAGAGAGACTATTTTAAAATTAGCACTTCGCAAGATGGATTTATCCGGAGTATCACGTCTGATAATAAAGCGTAATCGATCTCCACCCATATCTACAGTCCAGTTATTTCCTGAAAAAACGCACCGTTTAACTCTACCACAGGAGAAAGATTCTTTTACAGATATCTCTTTAATGGAACCCTGACGAACTTTCTCAGGAAATGCTTTTGATAGATTATTACGGATCTGATCAAAGAAAATAGCGCTTGTCCATTTCTCCTGCCAGTGGAACCTGGGAGAGATTTGGCAGTAAGGTTGCCCGGATGAATTCAGGTCGCTTACTGATCGTAAATAGCTGCAGTATGGCTTTTCCCAGACATCTTCAATATTTGCTGTTTTACCGCCACAGGTGGAGTGATAATAGGCATTAATAAGGCTGTCCTTATAAACCATTATCAGATCCTCGGTCATTTTGATAGCAAGATCGGATTCTCGGTATTCAGGATCTGCACCTCCATAGACCTGATCCTGGACTGTTGCGGTCATGTCAAAGGGGGCATTTTTGCGTTCCAGCATGCGTTTATAGGTGTAGGTTCTTGCAGCTACCGCTTGTGCCTTGAGGGCTTCAATAAGGCTTTCAGGACGTTTTCCAATCTCCAGTGGGACAACGCCTCTCAGATATTGTTCGACATCGATATGATTAATAACAGAGAATGTACCTTTTTGCTCGCTTAACAGAACCAGATTTCCTCTGTACAGGACTTGATTGAACATAATAAGGTCTTCGGTACCAGAGGTTAAAAGTGTACATGGACATGATATTTCTCTTACCCCCTTGGAACCGCTAAAAAAAAACCTTCCATCCTTTGAGCATCGCACAGAAAATTTTTGGGCAGTGATTCCAATATTTTTAGTGGATGTTTTCAGGAAAATTTTCTTACTGGTGGAGAAGGATGCTTCGGAAGTATTCCTTTCCAGAGCGATTCGCACTCTTCTTTTGACAATTTTGTGTGGTGGATACCATTTCAGCTCCAATGATGAGTCGCTGGCAACTGTGGCAAAAGAGGTGGTATCGATAGTTGAATCAAATGCAGAACTGAAATTGATTTCAACAGTTGCGCTTGTATCAAAAGAAGACAAGCTGTCCACTGCTTCGGTTTCTGCTGTTGTTGTCTGAGTATCTACAACAGTTTCGGTTTTAGATTCAGAGACTGAGACAGTGGAAGAGCTTTTTGGCGGGTTATACTTAATGAGTCGCAGATTTGGGGTACACCGATAAAGAAAGCAGAAAAAAGCTGCTATGAAAGCGATTTTATGAAGTCTGAGATTTGTCACGAGAGGGATTTTTCAGTTTTTTCAGTTTGTTGCTGAGCATGGTTTTTTGCAAAGCCGAAACATGATCAACTATCATCAATCCGTTTAGATGATCGATCTCATGCTGAAGAGCTATGGCCAGAAGGCCTTCTGCATTCTCAATAACAAATTCTTTGCCTTCTGCATTCTGGGCTCTCACACTGACTCTGACATGACGATTTACAGAAAGAGTAATACCCGGCAGACTCAGACAGCCCTCATCACCACTCTCTTTCTGCTCAGAAGGATCGAAAATGACAGGGTTGATAAATACAATGGGATCCTTCTCTCCACCGGTTACATCTATCAGAACCAGTCGAACCGATTCACCTACCTGAGGAGCAGCCAACCCGACTCCATCCTCAGCTCTAAGGGTTTCGGTCATGTCCTCGATCAATTTATGTAAAACATCATCAAATTTATCTATTGGTTCTGCGATTTTGCGTAGAACCGGATCACCATATAATCGAACTTCAAGCACTACTATTTTTTCTCCTTGTCAGATTTATCAACAGTTTTCTCTTTCTCATTTATTACGGATGTAATGGCCGATTTGGTAAATTCGACTACCGAATTTTCACCGATTTTTACCATTACAGTATTCTCTTTGATATTTCCAACAACGCCTAAGATACCAGCAGCAGTTAATACCTTATCACCCTTTTTAATGTTTTTCAACATTTCCATCCGTTCTTTCTGTTTTTTCTGTTCCGGACGAATCATAAAGAAGTAGATGATTATGAACATGAAAGCAAGCATGGGAAGAAGGCTTGTAAAACCACCACTTGGGGCAGTTTGTTGAGTTTGCTGGCTGAAAACAGAGACCGCATTTGCCAGGTGGAAGGCTGCGATAGCAATAATAAGATTAAATTTCATATTGATCCTTTCCGGATAAATTGTATTAAGATAATGGCTAAAAATAAGTGCAGTAGATAATGAAGTCAACCAGAGTACTCAATTTATTCAAAGCTGAAAATTTAGAGAATTGCCCTCTTTTTTAATCGGTTCATGACTGTCTGGTTCAAAGAATAATCCCTGAATATATTTTAGTTCTTTATGGAAACCATCTATTTCGCCAAATGGATACTACTGGATTCTGGTGAATTGCTTCTTAACGGTGCTATTTCCGTTTCAGAAAACCAGATAAGCGCAGTGGGACCCAGAAGCAAAGTTCGAAGAGGGCAAAAGGACCGGATAGTGAATCTTGGAGACTCCCTTATTCTCCCAGGTTTCATAAACATGCATACCCATCTTGAGGAAAGTGTTTTACGTGGTGTCCAGAAAGATCCGGACGAGACATTTACTACTTGGGATATAAAAAACCGTGCCAGAACCCGCCAGGCATCACCGGATGCAGTAAAAACCTCAATTAAACTAAAAATACGGGAACTTTTGGCTGGAGGGATAACCACTGTGGTTGATAATTCCCGCCTGGGTTATTCTTATGACATTTTGAAGAGTGAGGCAATTCGTTCTTTTGTAATAACTGAAATCAATATTGATGATCCGACACAGGAATCCGAAATTCTCGAAAAAACTATTAATTCTCTTCCACCAGCCACATCAAAGATTAAAACAGGGATAGGACCGCATGGAATCTATTCCTTATCGAAAACTGCACATCAGAGACTTCTCTCGTTTATTGCAGAAAACGATCTTCTATGGACTTCTCATATAGCCGAAAGTGCAGAAGAGCTGCAGGCATTTTCTGAGAAGAGAGGAGATCTCTATTTTCAGCTCACCCGCAAACAGCCATGGCCATACAGTGATGCTTCCATGGGTTCGATGGACTATGCATTGCAAAATGATCTGATTCCTGATGGTGGAATCTGTATTCATTGTAATTATGTGAATGGCAGTGAACTGGAATATCTGGCCAGAAAAAACGCACCGGTGGTTATTTGCCATAGCTACACACAGGAGTTGGGACACAAGGGTTTTCCACTGGATGTTGCCAGAAATAGAAATGTTCTTATCTGTCTTGGCACCGAAGGAATTGCGGCTCCTGGATTTATGAGCCTGTTTGATGAATTGTTCTGGTTAAAAAAAGCATACCCTCACATTAGTGCATCAGAGATGCTGAAATGGGTAACAATTAATCCTGCCAAAGCCTTGAGAATGGAGCAGCAGATAGGATCTCTGCGTGAGGGGAAACTGGCAGATATCATTGCTGTGAGATTCGCGTACGACTCTACGGGAGATCCTCTGGAGGAGCTTCTTATGGCAGATCCTGAAATCATAGCAGTAATAATTGATGGGGAAGAAATCGTGAGTAATTACTGAAATCTTAAATATTCTGCTCTTTTTCTTATTCTCTGGGCATCCTAAGTTTGACTTTCCACTGCTGGCATAAAAAGGTATCTTTCAGATATGAAATCCTTGTTAAAAGATCGAATCTCATCCAAAAAAGTTGGAATCAAGCAGGAGCAAGAAGAAACAACCCCCCCAAAATTCTCTACTTTTACCGGTGTTTTTACCCCTTCTATTCTGAGTATTCTGGGTGTCATATTGTTTATGAGAGCCAATTTTGTGCTTGGCTATTCGGGACTATGGGGTGCACTGATTATTCTTGGGCTGGCAAAGACAATAACCATCACAACCGGTCTGTCTATCTCCGCTATTGCCACCAACATCGATGTAAAAGGAGGTGGAGCCTACTATCTTATTTCACGCACATTAGGCCCTGAATTTGGGGCAACTATAGGGTTAACTCTCTTTCTTGCTCAAACCCTGGCCATCCCTTTTTATGTAATCGGTTTTTCGGAGTCACTGATAAGGATCTTTCCGGTATTACAGCCATATTTTCTGCATATATCGATCATTACTCTCGTTGCTCTTTTTATACTTACCTTTAAAGGGACAGACTGGGCAATAAAGGCTCAATATGTAATTATGACCTTACTGGGTTTATCCATATTTGTTTTTCTTCTGGGTGCGCTTCTCAAATTCAATCCGGAAATTTTGCAGAGTAATAAAGCGCCCAGATATGATCAAACCTACTCATTCTGGACACTTTTTGCCATTTATTTTCCTGCTGCTACCGGTTTTCTGGCAGGGGTAAACATGTCTGGCGATCTTAAAAACCCAAGCCGTTCGATCCCCATTGGGACCATGAGTTCGATCATAGTAGCTGGTTTGATTTACATAGCACAATTTGTCCTCTGTGCGGGAGCCATAGAACGAGAACAGCTAATAAATACCCCATTCCACAGTCTGATTGCGGTTTCACCATTTTATACCGGGTTTTTAGTAGTAATTGGGGTTTTCAGTGCCACACTCTCCAGTGCAATTGGTTCATTTCTGGGTGCGCCTCGTGTACTGCAGTCGCTGGGAAAAGATCGGCTTCTTAAACCTGCCAATTTCTTTTCCAAACTATCAAAAAGCGGCGAGCCAAGACGTGCCTTGGTTCTGAGTTTTATTATCAGTCTTGTGATTGTTATCTCTGCAGATAACAACGGTTCAGGAGTGGCACTCAATACAGTTGCCTCAATGGTGACCATGCTTTTTTTATGGGCATATGGAATAATAAATCTGGCAGCATTTGTAGAGACATTCAGCCGCAATCCCTCGTTCAGGCCCCGCTTTAAATACTTCCATTGGCTTCCAGCTCTAACAGGGGCAATCGCCTCTTTGGCGGTTTCATTTCTGATAGATGCGCTGGCTGCTTTCATTGCAGTCATTTTCATTGGATTGTTGTTTACTTATGTCCGGAAAAACATTATGGAGGCTTCATTTGGTGATGCACGCAGGGGCTTTTATTATACCCAGGTACGAAATAATCTGCTAACCTTGTCCAGTCTGCCGCTTCACCCAAAAAACTGGCGCCCTACCATAGTGGTTCTTTCGGGCAATCCATCACGCCGTCTTACTCTGGTTAAATGTGCAGACTGGCTTGGAAGTGGAAGAGGAATAGTGATTTTAGTGAATTTGATATTGGGAGATCTCAATAAGGTCGCAATTGCCAGAAAAGATCATCTGGACACTTTAAACCAGTTTATTCAGTTGCACAGAATCAAGGCATTTGCAGAAGTCCTAGTGACAAATGATTTTGATAACGGACTGATCCATTTTTTCCAATCGATCTCTATTGGTCCTATAAAACCCAATCTGGCGATTTTTGGATGGTCATCGGCCCCCCAGAGAGTAAAGCCGTTTTTTGATTCCATACGTATAGCCAAGCAGCTTCACATGAGCACAGTGCTTATCCGTGATGGCGGTCTGCCGGAAAAAACAGCGGGCAGGAAACCAAGAATCGATATATGGTGGCGTGGCAGACGCAATGGTTCCCTTATGGTGATACTGGCTTACCTTTTGTCGATAAATCCGGAATGGTCAGGTTCGCAGATAAGAATTTTACGTGCGATAAGGAGCAATAGTAACGCCGATGAAACCCGCTTTGAACTAGAATCTCTCATTGAGAATGCCAGGATCAAAGCTTTTGTCAAAATCATCGTATCACAACAGAATTTCTCCTCCATTCTTAAAGAATACTCATCTGATGCGAGCATTATTTTTCTGGGTTTTGACATTCCAGAGCCATCCGAGAGTTTCTCTTTTCAAAGCAGTTTCGATGAGATGTTAAAGGACATGCCTACCACCATGTTGATATCTTCAACTGGTGATGCAGATCTGTTGTCCTGATAGCCATAAAGCGCTTGCAATTTACTATCCTTCTGTACTTTCAACTGACTTTATGCTCTGATTATTCATATATTATGTCTATACCTGAATTATTATCAGGAGTTGCAATAGATAATCCGGATCAGAGATTTGGAGGAATAGATGAAGTCAATAATGTTTCCAGTATCGAATTTACTGGTTTTTATCTTTTTTAGTTCGGTGGTTTTCGGGCAGTTAAATGGAAATTTGACCTATACCCAGCATCGTGAATCCAACCCGAATCAAGATCTGTTGGATGCATATACAAAGATCAAAACTGCCATGGATTCCGCTCTTGGTTACTATAACCAGTACACCTCTTTGACCAAACATTTAAACGTGTACTACAATAAGGATGTTGGTACCGCAGATGCCAGTTACAATGGTACCATCAGATTCGGTCCAAAACGGTCTTATATGGTTGTACATACTTCAATGCACGAGATAGCACATACTCTGGGTATTGGTACTACAACCGAATACAGAAATCTTATCAAGAACAACATATTTACTGGTGCCCGGGCAACAGCGAAATTACGGGAAATTATCAATGATCCCGATACACTTCTTCATGGCGATCAACAGCATTTCTGGCCTTATGGACTCAACTATGCTAATGAAGTCAAATCAAAGCAGGATCTTATCATTCATTGCCTAATAGTAAATGAAATGTGTAAGGACATGTTCAGAGAGGAATTTTATAAAGTCTGCCGTTTGCGTTCGAAAGCCGATGGCAGGTATATGGTTGTATTAAATGGTAATACACTTTCTTTAAACAGTAATTATGATTCTACTTCAGTGGTGCGGATGATTGCCCTGAATGAAGAAAATGTTTTCAGGCTTGAATTTGGAAACAAGGTGCTGGAAATCCCGAACGAATCAAGAGCAGCCAGGGCTGTGGTTGGCCTGTATGGCTGGAATGGGGGAACACATCAACGCGCTGTTTTTGAATTTGAAACCCAGAATAAAGATGAAGCCAGAATCAGAATGGCCCATAGCGGTCATTACTTGCGTGCAGATGGGGACAGGATCATTCAGGATGTAGCGTCTGCTTCAAGGGAGAGTCAATACTGGGAGATAATAGATATTGAGGATGTTACTCTGAGAAAAATACCTGTCAAAAAGAGTTTACCCTATAGAATTGAATTAAACGATAAACGGGTCATTCTTTATACATCGGTGGCTGCTGAAAAAAACGCAACTTAGCAGATAACAGATCTTCATGGAAGAATTATCTGGTCTGAAATAGTAAAGGCAAATCATGAACACACTATTTCAACGGATAAATTTGCACGAGGTCTGTATGTAATAACCACTCAATTGTCAGGACAGAAACTAAGCAGACGATTTCTTGTAAAATAGCTTATAGAGTGGTCTTCTGATCAGCGGAATTATATGTTTACTAAAAAGTAAGTGCTCTTGTGGTTTATGGTTTATAAGAGGTACAATGAATCAACCACCCATACACAATCCTCATGATAAATTTTTCAAGGAGGCATTCAGCCGAATTGAGGTGGTAAGGAGTTTTATCGAATCTTATCTTTTGCAGCGCATACAATTTCAAATTAACCTGGATGAACTTCAGTTATTCCAAAATGATTCTGTTGATAGCAATTTAAGTGAATTCTTTACGGATATTATCTACAAAACCGAGATTGTTCCTGAAAAAATACCAATATACCTGCTATTTGAACACAAGAGTTATCCTGATCCTCAAACGGGTACACAGTTAGGGAATTATATAAACATGTTAAGAGAGCTTTTAATCCCATTCCGGTGACATCCTTTATGTTATTCCCATAATTATCTATCATGGTGAAATGAACTGGGATGTTTCCATTTACCTGCCCCTTAGCAGCAAATTGGACAGTGCATCAAAATACGCTCAGAATTTTTATTATGAGTTTTTTGATATTTCCCATATGCCGGATGATCAAATCAGAGGATCTGCTCTGCTAAGAATAGTTTTTTTAACTATGAAGTATATCCATAATCAGCAAATGCTGAATAAATTGGATGATATTCTCGTAGTTTTTGAAGAAATGTCTCATGAGGTAAATATATCGAATGATCTGAACACGTTTGCACTTTATATCGAAACAGCAGCACCACAAAATCTTAAACAGCAATTATCAGAAAAGATAAATAGCTGGGAAAGGCGAGATGATATGCCTGAAATTTCAAAGACTTTTCAGAGGTTAAGGGATGAAGGTAGAGTTGAGGGTAAGAGAGAAGGTAAAATGGAAGGCAAGATAGAAGGCAAAATAGAGGATGCTCAAAAGATGATTCATAAAGGGATGAGCAAAGAACTGATTCAGGAGATAACCGGGCTTTCCTTTGAAAAGATAATTGAACTTGAAAATAAAATTACCAAACGATCTCTATAAAGAGGCCGTTTTCAAGTAGATCATTACCCAAAGAACTACATTATCTCCTTTAGATATTGTTTTGCCCGAGGCACGAACTCGCTTGATGGATATCTTTCTACCAGTTTTTTAAATTCTGCTTTAGCCTCTACCGATTGCCCCATTTTTAAATAACTGAGGGCAATCTTATTCTGAGCATCATCTCCTTTCTGGTGGTTTTTAAATGTCAGGACTTTTTTATAGGCGATTATTGCAGTTGCAAAGTCACTGATTGCATAATAACATTCACCAATCCAGTAATAAGCATTTGCTGCATATTGACCACTTGGATAATGTTTGAGCAGATCGTTAAATAAGTTTACAGCCTCTTCGTATTGTCTTTTGTTATAAATCTGCAAAGCCTGTTGATAAAGATCATACTCCGGTGAATTCACCAAAGCGATAGCAGAAGCTGGAGAAAAGGTCGGTGCAGGATTTTTTTGGTTTTTTGAGCTTGCCCGCAGCGGCATAGCTTCGATTGCTTTGATTTGTGCATGAAGATCCTTATAGGCTTCTACCAATAGTGCAAGGCGGTTCTCCAGTTCTTCGATCTTAGCTGCAGATACACTGGAAATCTCCTCTGAGAGGAGGATGATTTTATTGTCTAATTCAGTGACTTTAGTGGAAAGTACATTAACATCAAGTTTGGCTTCCTGAGCCAGCTTAAGGGCTTCGTCAGAATTCTCTTTCACCTGTATAACATCTATCTCTGGCAATAAAGCTTCATTGTGAATCTGCTGTACAGAACCAGCACAACCTCCAAGTAAGGCAATAGCCAGACCAGACAGGAGTAACTTTATTTTTTTCATACTTTTAGCCTTTGAGAGCAGTATAGTCTGTCACCTCTTTTTAAGGTTGTTACTGCTTTTTATGCTCAATTATATAATAATCGGCAGAATTGGTCAAATAAAGAGAAATAAGAGTAAGCGGCATATTCTTTGCACTTGAAAATTAAGGCCTTTCATGAAAAAGCTATTCAAAGGAGTGTTCATGAAATCCTTAATGTGTATATCTGCAGTATTGGTTTTAATGATTCAGGCACAAGCTCAGGACACCCTTATTATCAGGCCTACACCTCGTTTCGAAATCGGTGCACTGCTGGGAGAACCGATTGGGTTAAGTCTAAAATTCTGGCATGGAACCATAACCGCTACTGATTTATCCGCAGCTTGGTCATTCACTGAAAACGGCACCTTCGAGATGCATATTGATTTTTTGATTCATCCCTTTAACCTGCGGGTCATTACCAATGGGAACAATTTTCCATTGTATATAGGTGCAGGGCTGGCTGCCAGGGTAGGTGATGACTGGTTTTTGGGAGCAAGAGTACCAATTGGGGTTGAATATCTTTTTAATTCTCTTCCTCTGTCAGTTTTTGGGGAAGTCGCTCCCCAATGGCAGTTTATACCTGCGGATGATTTTGTGCTCAGTGGTGGAGTAGGCATAAGGCTTATTTTTGGAAGTATCAGATAAAAATCCAGAATTAATTCATTCGGTTTTTAGTAAAACAAAGACTGATTTCGTACTTTTTTCATCACCAACTCCGAAATCATCATTTTAATCTATTACATAATGCTAAATCTGAAGTATCTTATTTAAAAATCTAAAATTTAAAATCCGTAATCTAAAATCAAACTGGGTGGTCTTATGCAGAAAATGCATTTTGAAATAATAATTCATGGAAAACCGCAGGAAATTTGGGATGCCATTGTCGATTCGCAAAAATACCGTAAGTGGTCAAGTGTTTTTCATCCGGATTCCTGTTTTGAGGGTGGATGGGAAAAGGGTGACAGGATTTACTTTCTGACTTGCAATAAAAGTAATGAGAAAGAAGGTATGATTGCGGAAATAGCAGAGAGCAGGAAATATTCCTTTATCTCTGTTAAACATTTGGGTTACATTTCTGGTGGAGTGGAAGATACCAGCAGTGAAAAGGTTAGACAGTTTGCCCCAGCATACGAAAATTACACTTTCACACAGCTTGGAGATGATACCAAATTTGAAGTGGACACAGACATTGAAGAAGACTATGTAGAAATGTTTAGTGAATTGTGGCCTAAGGCTCTTAAAAAGCTCAAAGACACCGTGGAAAACAACCAATGATTTAGTTGATCAGTTTTTTCAGAAGATGCTGCTATTAATGATAAAAGGAGATCAGAAATTGTGATCAAAAATGTTATTGGTAGTTTCTGAACCAGAGCCAGGACCTCCTGCCCAGATAAGCGGATACCAGATCAAAACAGAAAAAATCATAAATAGCAAGATTATAATAAAGGATCTCATTAAGATTAATCCTGTAAAATTTTGCTTATAGGGAACAATTGGAAATTAAGGTGGTATACACCTGTGGCATTCTTCTCTTCCTGAACAATCTTCAGGATCTCATTACGGAATTCGGTCATTTTATTTTTTAATTTACTAAAACCATCGGCAGACAATGTGGCTGTGATGGTGGAGATGTCTCGCCTTTCCTGAGGGATTCTTTCCAGTGCATTGCTGGCAAGCAGAATCGTTTCTTTATGGAAGGTTTGGGTGGCATTTTTTCTGCACTTATCTCCTGTAGTAATAAACCGATCGGTCTGATTGTATCTTCCATTTTGATCTTTCGAAATCAAACCCAGCCTTTCAAGTAATTCCACTCCCTCTCTTGCTTCAGAAACCGTAATTTGTGGTACCAACAGACCCGCCAATTCTTCAAAATCACCAGAAAAAGGATGTATTCCTATGAGCTCCCGTATTGCTGTGTAGTACCATTTGCTGTAAAATTCATAGAGATCAGTTTCTACTACTTTGCACTTAGGTTCTTTATATGAAATTAACTTTTCGAAGTAATTTTTCTTCTGGATATCAGATTTAGCACGGCCGTAAAAAACCAGATTAGTAAAATAATCCGATTGACGTTCGTCTAGTTTTAACAGTTTTATAAATCTGGGAATCGCTTTTTCTGGTAAGCTTTTTTGCCCATTAAAGACTTTTACTAAAAAACCTGGATCTATACCGGTTTTGTTCTGAATAAAACGGTAGGAGAATTTTACATCTTTTGAATGCATTTCCTCGTAAGAATCACGAAGGAATTTCCTATAATCATAATAGTCGAAGATATTGACCATTTTTTAGCTTATCCTTTTTTGGATAGTATAAGTAAAATTAAAAGCATCTGTTGAGGATGAGCCAAATTAATGTAGTCCCTACGGTCTAAATACAATATATAAAAATATTGAAAAATAGCTATTTTTTTTTAAAAGGAATTCAATAGTCTTAATTCTCTTTTAAACCTGGATGAAGGGACATTAATATCATTATCTTTAAAATTTATAATGTTTTGGTTATGCACGTATTTGTTGCAGACGCCATGGTGATGCTGAAGTTTATTAGTGGTGAGAAAAATCTTCAATTTCGAATTCTATTATTGGATCAGAATCTGGGATTCATAGATTTATGATTATTCCACAAAAAGGCAGATTTCTGAAGGTTCCAGCTTCAATTCACTATCATTTTTCTTCCTCTTAAAAGGATCATCAAAAGGGTTTATACGATATTTGAAATCCGCTATCTCACTGGGAAGCTGGTTTAAAGGAATTGAAACCGGGTTATACCAATCTTTGTTAACTAAAAACCCCATTTTGAGTTTCTGGTCCTCACTTTCCCTCAATAAAAAGAGAACGCTCGAATCGAAACTCCATAAAGCTCTCCATTTCCCCTCTTCGCATAAAAGTGGGTTGTTGAGTTTAAAAATGTTTACAGCTTTGATCCACTCCGAAACATCCCATTTACCATATTGGAGATCCTGAGGGCGGGAATTAACTACGTCTATTTTGTTAATGGCACCTGTTTCATATCCCATGGGCATGAGTAACCCTTTGGAAAAAACCGCAGCCAGAATGTACCGGTTTTTATGCCAGTTAAGCGAACCGGGGGCCTCTGCTGTAGTGCGCAGGGTATCGTGAGATTCAGGAAAACCGATTGAGGGAGCAATATGTTTGAATTGTTCGTGCTGTTCCAGACACCAGGAACTGTCAAAATTCCACCATTTACATGAATTAAACAGGTAATCAAAACCACATCCATTAAGGTGTTGTACCTGATCGAGAGTACATCCCAGTGTTTCAGCAAAGAATAATGTCCTGTGATTTCGCTTTTTGGCTGCAGAGATTAAAGTTTGAAAAACCATGCTTGGCACCTTATATGCAGCATCGCATCGGAAGCCGACAAAGCCAAGTTGCTGGTAAAAAGAGATCACCTCATCCCAGTATTTTAATAAACCGGCCAGATCGCTTGTATGTTCGAAATCAAGTTCTGCCAGATCCCCCCAGACGGTTACATTGGATGGATTGGCAGGATCGATTGCAAATGGATGAACGATGTTTCCGTTATAGTCACGCTTATACCATTGCGGATGCTGCTTGAGAAGAACCGATTCGTTGGCGGTATGGTTAATTACCAGATCAGTGTAAACATCAATACCATAATCCTCACAGCTTCTTATAAACTGGCTGATTGGAGAAAAGTCATCCTGTGCACTTCCTTCAGGGAGAAACTCCTGATTCAATCTATAATAATCTTTAATAGCATACAGACTTCGGGAATTGCCGGTTTGTTGAAATGGGTTCAGATAGATGCTGTTAAAGCCCATGCCAGCAATATGATCCAGGTGTTTCACCCATAGATGCAATGATGCTACCAAACGAGGGAAAAGATTGTAGATCACCACTGCATCATGTAAGGACTGTCCCATAAATACTCCTATATTAAATCATTGGAAGTGTTTTTCTCCCTGCTATTATTCACTAAATGCTAAGGCTCATGCTCCTGTAACAGGGCACAATTTTACAGAAAATAATCCGGGTTAAAAAATTTAAAAGAAATAGAGTTTGCCCCTCTGAGTGAAATCCTTGCAAACAACAGACCAGATCGGAAGGGCGGATAAATCCATTTGGTAATCATATAGAATGTGAATTATTTTAGTAATCGTTTTAACCAGGAGGTATTATGAAAAAAAGTTTTGAAAACCTTCGCTTGAATGTTTCATTTAACATAATGTTGACAATAGCTGTTCTGGCCGGACTCCTGACTCCAGAGGTTCAGCATAACTCCCAGCTCTCTGTTGCATACCTGGATCCAGGCACCGGGACAATGATAATTTCAGCTATTGTGGGGGTTTTAGCAACTTTAGTTCTTGGAATAAAAACCTTCTGGTATAAAATTACATCCATCTTTAAACCCAAAAAAAAGAATTAATCCACCATCTTCGTTTATAACAACACTGAAAGCCAACTGTGAAACAAAATCCTCTGGTTTCATTGAATCTATTTCTTAGATCTTTTCAAAATTATAAGGCATTCAATAGACTTACACCTGATGAACGCAACATAGTGGTTTATTCCGAAAGCGGTCAGGATTGGCACCATTTTCAGAAGATAATCGAAGAGCTGCTATTGAATTCCAGACACGTCTGTTACATCAGCTCAGATCCTCTTGATCCTGGGCTTTCCATAAAGCATTCCTTATATAAGTCCTTTTACATAAAATCCGGTTTCTGGCAGATCACACTTTTTCAGTTTTTAAAAGCCGACTGTCTTCTGCTGACCATGATAGATCTGAACATTTTCCAGCTAAAACGATCTATAAATCCTGTTCATTATATTTATCTATTCCATGCTATGGGTAGTACCCACATGGTTGATTTCGAAAACTCCTATGATCACTACGATACTGTTCTTTGTGTAGGTCCACACCAGATTAAGGAGATTCGCAAACGGGAACAGATTAAAGGGCTTGCCCCCAAAAATCTGGTTCCACATGGTTATGCCAGGGTAGAGGAGCTTTATGCTGAAGCAACCAATCGGTGTAAATTGCCGCAAAAGCCTTACTCAATCCTTCTGGCCCCGACCTGGGGAAAGAATTCCATCCTTCATCTCTGTGGTAAAGAAATAGTCAGCATTTTGCTCAATGCCGGATTTAAGGTTACCTTACGGCCTCACTATCAAACCCTTAAACTCAATCCAGAGATTGTCGAAGAGATTCTGAGACTTTACCAGAAAAATCCCTTACTCAAATATGTTAACCGCATGGGTGATAAAGATTCTCTTTTTGAATCTGATCTGCTTGTCTGTGACTGGTCTTCTACATCTATTGAATATGCCCTTGGTCTTGAGAAACCGGTTTTATATATAGATGTCCCCCGAAGAGTCAGAAATCCCGCATACCAGGAACTGGGGCTAGAGCCCATGGAGGTAAGTATCCGCAATGAGGTGGGTTTTGTGCTCAAAATGGATGAACTCGAGAATGCTCCCATGGTAATTGAGAAACTTCTGTCGGATCCGGGGCGATTCAAAGAAAAAATCGCTAATTTGCGGGAGAGCATTCTTTTTAACTTTGGAAAAAGCGTTGAAACTGGAGCCAGGGAAATTATTAAAATTGCAGATGTTCAGAAACAAAAAAGACTCGAGGGCTCATCAAACTCCTCAAACCTAAAAAACAATTATGAAAACCATTAAGCAATCAGAGGACTCGTCAGTTAAATCAAACACTGCTGAAAAAACAAAAAGGAGAAATTTACTTTTATTTAGCGGCTCTTGGTGGCAGATGAAAGATCGGCTGGAACTTTTCAGATGGAGTGCCGGATTCTTTTCGATTGCTACTATTCTGATGTTTCTTATTGGTTTACTTTATATCTCTGCATACAGACTGCCAGGTGATCTTCTCTCAATCATATATACTTTTACCGCCTTTACCAGTCATTTTGCATCTCTTTCAATCATTGCATGGGTTGCTCTGATTTTTCCACTGATCATTTTTCTGCCTTACCGGAAGTTTATCATTTCGGTATGTGTGTTATTGAGTTCTGCATTTCTATGTATCGAACTTCTGGATGCTCAGGTGTATACCTCTCACCGGTTTCATTTTAATCTGCTCACTATAAGGATACTTGGATGGAAAACCTGGGGTTTCGGTATCGTATATCTGTTTATTTTACTGGTATTCAACTCATTTGTGGCTAAAATGAGTTGGAATCACTTTGTTGCTGCCCGAAAAAAAATCTGGCTTACAGTAAGTTTGCCACTTACTCTGGTATTTCTGCTCTTCACTCATGTTACCCATATGTGGGCCGATGCCACTGGGTATGTAGATATTACCAGATTTACGACCACATTGCCTCTTTTTTATCCATCAACCAGCAAAAGGTTCATGATCAAGCATGGTTTTGTGGATATTTCCAACAGACGGGAACTGCCCAAGAAATTTACCAGCAGTGGAAGCGAATTTGTCTATCCGCAAAAGCCGCTGGAATATGCAACTGCAAATCCAGACAAAAACATTCTTATAATCGCTATCGATGGCATGCGTCATGATATGATGAATTCCGCTAATGCACCACGCTGCTTTGATTTTGCTCGCAGAAACGGTACCATATTCAATAATCATTACAGTGGCGGCAATTCCACAAAGATGGGAACGTTTTCCCTTTTTTATGGAATACCACCAACCTATCAGCAGTATGTGGAATCTCACAAGTGCTCTCCGGTCCTTATGGACAGACTGCTTCAGACTGATTATGGAATAGGAATATTTACCAGCTATAAGTTATATGCTCCTGCAAATCTGGATGTAACCGCATTTGTTAAAATTGAGAATCTTAGGCTGGAAACTGTCATACCGGATCCGCAGGCTCCATATCGGAATGATTCCGCCATTACAGATCAATGGAAATCATGGCTAGATCAGAAGAGGGCAGATCAACCATTTTTCGGGTTTTTATTTTATGATGCGCTCTGTACAGAAAGTTATCCTCCTGCATATAAAGACAGAATTCACTATGATGATGCAATGAGTGAGATACAGAAAAAATTTGTCAGATACCAAGTGAGCCTTCAATATACCGATTCACTGGTGGAATCGGTTCTGGACGATTTGACCCGACGTGGTCTTCTGGACAGTACTGTTGTAATAATTACCTCAGATCATGGAGAGGAATTCGATGACAACGGTCTTGGGTACAAAGGTCATGGCAGTTCTTTTAGTGATTGGCAAATCAGGACTCCTTTTGTTACTATATGGCCAGGAAAGCCAAAAGGCGCTGTTGAGAGAAGGACTTCTCACTATGATATAGTTGCTACATTGATGAAGGATGTTTTCATGGTGACAAATCCAGAATCCGATTACTGTTCCGGTAAGAACCTGTTCTCAGAAGAATCCTGGGACTGGTTGCTCACAGGAAGCTACTTCAATTTTGCTATTGTAGAACCAAATCTGATTACAGTTCAGTTTCCCGGCGGATATTATGAGGTCAGAGACAAGCAATATCAGATTATTAAAAGGCCACAGATAAGCCCTAACATTGTTTCTGCATTAAGTGAAATGGGCAGGTTTTTTAAACAATAGCCATGAAAGCAAAAATGCTTGAAAGAATCTTTTATCTATGCATTCTTCATTTCATACTTTTCCCTGGCTTTTCTTTCTCGGAAAAAACAGAGAAACTGCCAGATCATTCTTTTTCGTTCACTCTTCAGAATCAGATTATCCGCTTTACTTCAGAAGGTGATCTTCTTGATATCCAGTTGTCCCACAACTGTTATGATGTTATCAAGATAGATAAAACCTTTCACAACCAGGCGGGTATTCCATTGATGAGGATGGAATTCAGCAATGATTTACTTTCAGACAGCAGTATCAGGCCATCACCATACAAATTGCACAGGTCCCAGACAGATACAACTGCGACTTTCAGTTTCTCTTCATCGCCCCTGGCATCGGGTATTAAGCTGGTAAAAGAGTATACTTTTCATAAAAACAACTACACTCTGGTATTTTCGGGCAGGCTTGTTTACGTTGATCCCGGAACCATAACTGAGAAGTATTTTCCAGAATTGCAGTTTACATTTCCCGATGATATCAGAAACGGAGGTGATCTGGTCTATCTGGGCAAAAAAGTTCAGATTCTCAATAATGACAAGCTTCCGGAAACCGACACTTTAAAAGCAGATGACTGGACAGGAATCCACAACCGGTTTTGGGGGTGCTTTATTCAATCTGACGGGTCAAATCTGCTCTTAATCCGTAAGGATGGTTCATTTGAAATCGGACTTTCTCCATCATCCGGTTTGAAAATTTATTATGGTCCAATAGTTTACGACGAGCTCAAAAAAGCAGACCATCACCTTGGCAGACTTCTTTACCGCTTGCCATTCTGGATGAGATGGCTGTCATTTGGCTTTTTGTTTGTCTTTGATGTCCTTCTTAAGGTATTTCGAAATGTTCCGCTGTCATTGCTTTTATTATCGGTTTGTGTAAAGATTGTGTTGGCACCGCTTTTCAAACTGGCCAGCATCTGGCAAAAACAGGTAAACCGTCAGTCTTCACTGCTTCAGCCTCGTCTGGATGAAATAAAAAGAAAGTATAAGGGGGAAGAACAGACAAGAAAAACACTGGAGGCTTACAAGGAGCTTGGAATCAGTCCTCTTTATTCATTGAAGAGCCTGTTGAGCGCAGCAATTCAGATACCGGTATTCTTTGCCGCTTACCACATGCTCAGCGAACATATTGCTTTGAGCAATACTTCTTTTCTATGGATAAAAGACCTCTCCTTTCCGGATCACCTTTTTAAGCTACCATTTGCCATACCGTTTTTTGGAGAATATTTTAATGTTCTTCCATTTATCATGACCTCTTTTACCTTCTGCTCCTCCTGGATACACACCGATCCATCACTTTCTGTTTCTCTTCAGAAAAAACAGAGAAAAAATCTTTACTGGATGGCAGCTTTATTTTTTCTTCTGCTTTATACATCACCGGCAGGAATGGTTATTTATTGGACAATGAATAACATTCTGGCATTTTTGGCCTCTCTTTTTGAATTCATAATGCAAAAGCAAGAGAAAAGAAAAGAAAAAACGATCCAATCTCAAATTCCAGAAATTACCTGAAAGGAACCGGACAGAAGATGAAAGCAATAATATTGGCAGCCGGTTATGGAAACAGAATGCGACCTTTGACAGATTCATGTCATAAAACCATGTTGAAAGTCGCTGGAAAGACTATTATTTGCAGAATAATTGACGGACTTATTGAGAATGGTATTGAAGATATTGTGGTGGTTACCGGTTACCGGGCGAATGAATTGACGAACCACCTGCATGAGTGCTACCCGCAATTATCATTTCAATTTATCCATAATTCCAAATACCGTGAGACTAACAATATCTATTCCATGGCACTTGCTTTTGAGCATATCAGTATTGATAGTGATATTATTCTTATTGAATCGGACCTGCTATATCACCCGGAGGTCATCAGGCGGCTGATAAATTCGCCCTATAAAAATGCTGCTCTGGTGGATAAATACAAAATCGGCATGGATGGAACCGTGGTTACTGTTGAAAATTCGGTGATTACAAATGTAATACCACCTCATCTGCAGTCTGAATCATTCGATTTTTCAGATAAATACAAAACTCTGAATATTTACAAGTTTTCCAGGGAATTCTGTGACACTTCATTTAAGAAGCTGCTTATTTATTATGCTAATGTTATTGACCGCAATTGCTATTATGAACTGATTCTTGGCATATTAATCTACATGCAGAAGGAAACGATTCATGCGGAAATTGTACAGGGAGAGAACTGGTCTGAAGTAGATGATCCTAACGATCTGCAGGTTGCAGAATTTGACTTTAACGAAAACCGGAAAGAAATTCTGGAATACGCATTCGGTGGGTACTGGAATTACCATTTTACGGATTTCTGTTTTATCCGAAACATGCATTTTCCCAATGCTTCAATCATCTCAGAAATGAAAAACGTGCTCCCGGACCTTATGCACAATTATGGATCACGGCAGGCTCTTCTTGACAGGAAAATGGCATGGTTTCTTCTGTGTAATGAAAACAGGGTAACAGCACTTAATGGAGCATCACAAATCTATCCCATTCTAAAGTCCAGATTCGGCAACTCTCCTGCACTCATTCCTTGCCCCAGCTTTGGTGAATACAGCCGGATATTCAACAATTTCAATACTTACAAAGATGATGGCGATTTAGATATTACTGAAATCCAGCAGAAAGCACTGGATGCAGAATGCATTGCCTTTGTTAACCCTAACAATCCAACCGGAACCCTTCTTGATACCGAATGGATCTATTCGTTTGCTGCTGCATTTCCACAAAAGAAGATATTGATCGACGAGTCGTTCATTGAATTTTCAGAGTTCCCTTCTATCATCACAGCTCTGGAAAAGAAACCGCTCTCAAATATCATGGTTATCAAAAGTTTAAGCAAATCACTGGGTGTACCGGGAATCCGGCTGGGTTATTTCTATTGTTGTGATCAGGATATAAACTCCTATGTAAAACAGAACATTCCTATCTGGAATATGAACTCGATTGCAGAACACTTTCTGGAAATTATCCTTAAACACAGAAACACTCTTAGTAATTCTTTTACACAGACTATTAGTGACCGAACCAATTTTGCTGCCGAACTTTCTACAATCCCGTATATAGAAAGAGTTTATAAAAGCGGTGCAAATTTTCTTTTGGTCAAATTGAAAGGGAATGCTGATTTCGCTAATCAGTTGAGTAGATATTTATTGTCTGAAAAAACGATTTTTATAAAAGATGTCAGTTCAAAATTCCCCGACGGTGCAGGATATTTTCGTCTTGCTGTGCGTTTGCACAGTGAAAACCGGGATCTGGTAAATCATCTGTTAAATGTTGATCCCGATTTTGCGAGGGCATCCAAAGAAGATCTGATTTTGAACTGATTTTCAGTTATCTGGGCATTTTTCTCGATTGGGAAGTTTCGATGTTAAGAAATATAATTTTGATCTCTTTAATAGCTGTAAGTGTATCGCTTGCCTGGGATACCTCAAACACTATTCAAAAGAGTAATTTTAACTTCGGACATCAGAGTGGATATATGTATTCGAGAATGGGTGATGCCTATTTTAAAGAAGCAGGGTTTTGGGATTTTCAGACCGGTTTTATGGCTTATTACACCAGAAAGATGCCTCTGGTAAGAAATCCTTACTGGGAGGAACGGCTGATGTTAACAGTACCACTCTATTTCATTATATATCCCTGCAATGCCATAGCACTGGAAATGGAGCTTACGGATCTGTTTGTCGAGTTTCCATATCAGAACAGGCATAATACTGGAGGGAAAACACCACGCTTTAAAACCAAAATGCGTCTTCTTAAAGAGGGACGCTACAGACCGGCTGTCGCATTCACTGTGGGCGTTGCCTTTTCCAGTGCAAAACCCTACACTATCTGGGATAATAATCATAATTATTATGAGAGCAATGGACTGGCTGGAGCTGGAACCGGAGAAGCGGATTACCTGTTATTATTCAATGTCTCCAAAAAGATAGGATCTTCGCTGATAATCCACTCACGGTTGGGTCTTGCCCCATTAGGCAGCCCGGTTGAGTATGTCAGGGGTTCCGGACAGGCCGATGAAATTCCCTATGGAATATCGGTTTATAACAAGTTCAATAACTCATGGGCTGCACAGATGGAAGTCAGTGGAATGTACAATGGATTGTCATCCACAAAACTTGCTCATTACTCAGTGCTTAGAATCCAGGTTCATCGTGAGACCAAATTGAGCACCATAACTTTGAATCTTGAAAAAGGCTTAACAAGAGAAACCGATGAATTTGTGGCCGGTTTCTATAACACATTTCATTTCAGAAAAAAATGAGAGGTTAAAAGCTCAGGGGGGTATAGAAATGAAAGCAGTACTTCTTTGTGGAAGTCCCAGAAAAAACGGTAACACGGAGTTTTTACTGAAACGCTGTGTCAATCATTTTGAAAAAGCAGGCATAGAAACTCAGTTATTTTCTTTATCGAAATTGCAGGTTAAACCGTGTAAAGCCTGCGGCAGTTGTAGAAAACTGGAAAACAGATCCTGCATAATTTCAGATGATGATTTTGATCTTCTTTTTCGGGCAATGTGTGAAGCACTGATTATCGTGTGTGGATCTCCGGTTTATTTTGGCTCTGCGACTCCAGAACTTATGGCACTGCTGGACCGGGCTGGTTATGTCTCAAGAGCTAATGGGAATCTGTTCTCCAGAAAAATCGGAGGACCACTGGTAGTAGCCCGAAGAGCCGGACAAAACTTCACCTATGCGCAACTGCTTTACTGGTATATGATAAACGATATGATCGTTCCTGGCTCCAGTTATTGGAATATTTCATTTGGAAGAGAAGCTGGTGAAGTGGCTAATGATCAGGAAGGGCTCGCCACCATAGACAGATTTTCAGAGAACCTGGTATGGCTGGCCGAGAAGGTGTTTTAAAAATGATTATCTCTAAAAAATGCGGGGTGAATTGAAATGAAAATCCGATACAATTCTCCGGTAATTTTGACATTCACTTTAGTCAGTACCGCTATACTTTTTATCGATTCGATTCATGGAACATTCATCAGGAATTTCTTCGTTGCATATCCTCAGATGGATTTTTCCAATCCCTTGACCTATCTGCGCATCTTTTCGCATGCCCTTGGTCATCAGGACTGGAATCATCTTATTGGTAATTTCGCATTTATACTGCTTATTGGTCCTATTCTTGAGGAAAAATACGGTTCAAAGAGGATTCTTACCATGATGATAATAGCTGCGGCAGTCACCGGGGTGCTGAACAGCTTGCTATTTAATACCGGTCTGATGGGTGCCAGCGGGATTGTTTTCATGTTCATAATTCTGGGATCTTTCACCAATTTCAAATCGGGAGACATTCCTCTCACCTTTATTCTTATTATCTTCCTATTCCTGACCAGAGAGTTCCTTGAATCATTTCAAAGAGATAATATTTCCCAGTTTGCACACATTACCGGTGGAATTTGTGGAAGTGTATTCGGATTCAAATCCGTAAAGTAAGGAGACAAAAATCATGAAACTATGTGCTTTATCACTAAGAACATTTTTACCTGCTGTTCTTGTTCTCTGCTTATCAGAATTATCTGCAGAATCCAAAAATGACACTTGCGGCTTAAAAATTATCGAGAATGCCCTGAAGACTTCCCAAATAAAAGCAGATGAATCTGCGCATTTCCACTCTTTCCGGAAATGGCTGATTGAGATTGGTAAACCATGTAGCACAATTGTCAAGGATTTGAAAGAGAGGATCAGCATGTTGTCGGATACTTCTCTTTATTCAATCGATACTACCGGATTATTCTTTGTCGGAGACAGCTCTACACCGGTGCAGATAGTGATGTATATCTCTTTTTCCTGCCCTCTGTGTAAATTAGTCTACCGTGAACTCTGTGATAGTGTAACTAACGGCAGCCTTTCGGGCAAGGCAAAGCTGGCAGTAAAACCTTTCGGTATCAATATGTTGAATAGTGCATTGGTTGCTGCAGCCCACTGGGGAAAGCAATCAGAGCTTCTGAGAGCTGCCTCTTTTATTAAGGAAAGACTAAATATGGAGATGGTGACAGCAATGGCAGAAAGCCTGAAAGTTCCTGTAGAATCATTCAGATACAGGATGGAAAGTCAGAGCACTGCCGAATACCTGAGAAAGTCACATCAGGAAGGTCTGCAAAATGAAGTGAATATAACCCCCACTCTGTTCATAAATTCACGTCGTTACAAAAGCTACAAGGACAGCAGATTGGTGAGTGAGGCTGTTGAAATGATTTATCGGCGTTTGCCAGAAAAACGCTGAATGGTTTTCACTGCTTCAGGTCCTGGCATTTGGAAAAAGCAAATACCTGCTCGATGAATTTTTCCCGTAGCGGCAAATCCTGAAGCTGTTTCTCATCGGTTACTGGTATAAACGGAAACTTTTTTGTGAATGCTGCTGCAAAAAGACCAGTGCCTCTTTTAACCGTACCGTCATTTGGAGTGGTAATCACCAATGTATCAAACAGACCGCAACTGGGAGATTTTGATTTAAAGATGAAACCGCTGAGGTTTTCTGAAGAGATGGAATTTAATGTGGTTTCAGTATATCTGATCAAACGCTCTGTAAGGTCAATCTGAGTCCTGGTGGTTAACAGGTGAGGGAAGGATGGATCGCCAACAAGATGCATTGTTTCTCTGGGAATAGGCAAACCACTTCCCACTTCCGGGCAAAAAGGTACATACTGAAAGATCCTGCCCAAAGTCTCAGTAATAAAATGATCAAACTTGTGGTTGCCATCGTATCTGACCTTGTTTCCCAAAAGACAGGAACTGATACCGATTTTCAATTTTTCCATTTTTCAGTGATTGGGCGGATGAGTTAATGGGGGTGATGCGATAGAAAAAATAATGCGCATAACAGAATAACTGTTATGCGCGAAAAAAGTTCAGATTATTCGATACCTGGAACAGGAAATCCATTACAAAGTTCTGCAACTTCAGATCCGATTTTTGAGAGTACGGCATCATCATTTACATTATTGATTGCCTCGTTCATCCAGAATGCGATTTTTTTCATTTCCGCAATTCCAAAACCACGGCTTGTTACAGAAGGAGTTCCCAGGCGGATGCCTGAAGGATCAGATGCTTTACGGGTTTCTCCAGGTACGGTATTATAATTAAGTACGATTCCTGCTTTTTCCAGGGCTACAGCGGCAACCTTACCGGTAACTGATTTATTTGAGAGGTCAATTAACATAAGGTGGTTATCGGTGCCGCCGGAAACAAGGTTGAAGCCATGAGAAACCAGCTCAGATGCCAGGCATTTGGCATTTTCTACAACCTTATGGGCATAGTCTTTAAATGAAGGTTTGAGAGCTTCTCCCAAGGCAACAGCAATTCCTGCAGTAGTTGCATTGTGGGGACCACCCTGCAGTCCAGGGAAAACCGCCTTGTCGATAGCTTTAGCGTGCTGTTCTTTGCAAAGAATCAATGCACCGCGGGGGCCTCGTAATGTCTTATGAGTAGTAGTAGTTACAACATCTGCATAGGGAACAGGGTTTGGATGAACACCACCAGCTACCAGGCCTGCGAAATGAGCCATATCTACAAAAAGTATAGCTCCGCATTCGTCTGCAATCGAGCGGAATTTAGCAAAATCAAGTATTCTGGGATAAGCGGAGTGTCCGGCAATAAGCAGTTTTGGTTTGTGCTGGAGTGCCAGGCTGCGGATTTCATCATAATCGATCAGGCCGGTTTTAGGATTGAGGCTGTAATGCACGGCGTTAAACCATTTTCCGGTGATGCTTGCTTTGGAGCCATGTGTAAGGTGGCCGCCATGGCTGAGATTAAGCCCCAGGACGGTATCTCCTGGCTTGGCAAAAGCCAGATAGATTGCCAGGTTTGCAGGGGAGCCAGAATAGGGTTGGACATTGGCATGTTCAGCACCAAAAAGTGCTTTGGCTCTGGCAATAGCCACTCTTTCCAGACCGTCGCAGTTGACCTGTCCCTGGTAGTAGCGTGCTCCCGGATATCCTTCAGAGTATTTATTTTGAAAAACTGTACCGCAGGCTTCCAGAACTGCTTTAGAAGTATAGTTTTCGCTGGCAATTAGTCGAATGGTGGATTTTTGATATGATTCTTCGGATTTAATGAGTTGAAAAATCTCAGGATCATTTTTTTCTAACACGTTCATGGGCGACTCCTTTGAGTTAAAAAATTACCGATGCCCAGACGCGCGGCAAAACCAATCCCGCACTCCCCTGAGGTGCTCCTCAACTGCGTCAGTTATGCGGAAATGAAAAAACTACATTACGGAAAATTTATGGGCAAGTTTTGTACCGCACTCTTTTAACTGGCAAGGAGAAACTCTTTTTGGCTGAAGTTTTTCCTCATAATACAATGTTTATCAGCGCACTTTAAACGTAATTGCTGAATTCTAATCTTTCACAATTTATTTGCGAAGCCGCCAAAATGTGTGTTTAAGGCCAAGAAATCGTCTTTTTACCTCAATGAGTCATCTTTTTAGCCAAATGAATCATCTTTTTAACCATAAGAGCATCAATCTAAGTTGCCCGAAGGTGAATCTGAGTTGCCAGATAGTGAATTTAAGCTGCCCTACAGTGAATATAGGTTGCCAGACAGTGAATTTAATATGCCCTACAATGAATCTGGGTTGCCCGAAGATGAATCTAAGTTGCCCGAAAGCGAATCTGGGTTGCCCGACTATTATTATGGCATTCAAGGTTAAAAACAGATAAGAAAAACGTGACTTTTTATGGAATGCAGTTTTTTTGGACGATGAAATTAAAAAGGAATGGGTGGAAATCGTAAGATTCTATTGCTGGATAGGGTGATAGGGAGGATTGCAGGTCTGGGTGAGAAATCTGCTTCTAAGGTTTCCCACAGGGTTATGGTAGATAACCGGTACATTCTACCTGACAAATATAAAAGACCAAATACTACCAGGCTGGACACTTATTCAACTATATCTCAGACAAGTAATAGATATTTTCTTTTGCTACGAAATGCTCGAAAATTTCCTCGTTGTGAGAGATCATCAGCATGGATGTCCCCTGTGAACGTTTCTGATTTAAAAGCTCCAGAACCCTCTTTACACTGTTAAAATCCAGACCATTAAGTGGTTCATCAAGCACAATCAAATTGGGTGCCTGTATCAACGTTCGCAGCAGGTTAAGGCGCTGTTTCTGACCACCACTGAGAAAAGCCACTTTTTTGTGAAGGAACTGATCTGTCAGGGTAGAGGGATCGAAGAGGTCCTGAAGATATTTCTTGAGCTTTTCAGTGTTGAGTTTCGATTTTAAAGGTAAACCTTTAAATGTTTCCAGAACCGTTGCCTGCATATTCAGTGATTCGTCGGCATGCTGAAATACCATTCCGGCTTTTTTACCCCAGATCTTTTTCTGCCAGAGGGTTTCAGGGCTCTTTTCGTTGGCGGTTACTCCTGCAAGTCTCATTTTAAAGGAATCTGCATGGTAAAGACCCATGACGATTTTCGCCAGAGTGGTTTTTCCTACACCGCTGGGAGCCTTCAGATACACCATATCACCTTTGTTAATCACCAGTGAGGAAGGGTGCTGCCGTAATTCATCTTTATAGATGCAAAGATTGCGATTGAAGATGGAAAACCTGGATGAGAATTCCAGCGTCGTTTCTTTGGCAAAGTTTTCCTTGTATTGGCTGTGACCGGTTTGAAGCCAGCTAAGGTATTGCTGTGGTGAGAAATCCTGGACATCCACATCTGGTTCTGTTGTACGGGAAAGTTCCTTGAAATGGATATTTTTAACAAGATGGCGATGTCTGTTGTAAATCTCACTAATAATAGAATAATCATGGGTAATGATTATGGCGGTAAAAGGGTGTGCGCTGTATTTGGCAAACAGCAGTTCCAGAAACCGGTTGCGGTAATTATTGTCCAGACTTCCGGTGGGTTCATCAAAAACAAATGCAGTCTGTTCATCGGATGGGTTCTCAATGAAAGCATTTATTCTTTTGAAGGCCATAGCCAAAAGGATTCTCTGTTTTTCTCCACCGCTGGGCCGATAGGGTTTGGGAAAGATGTCGATTATCTTTCTGATTGATGGATCATCGTTGGTTTGCCACAGATATCTCAGTATTTCCTTATCCTCATGATCACAGAGAGAGCCTTCATTGAGCTGTTCCCTGATGGTCAGAAGGGGATTGAGGTGTGAGGATGGCTCCTGGAAAACAAAGAAACCGTTTCTTCTGATCTGTTTAGTCCAGTTGTCGTTAAGATGATAGCCATAGGGTTTATTATTTATAGTGACTGTGAGATCTTCAGGATCCAGCAGCCCGTATAATCCTTTTGTGATTATCGATTTTCCAATACCGGATTCACCAAAAAGAAATGTTATTTCGTTTTGATAGACCGGAAAGTTTTCAGCATTTACCAGACAGCGATTACCGGACTGAACCCGGATTGAAAATTGACGTGTATTCATAACCGGTGTCTTTCCGCGTAGCCATTTGAGATATTGTTGATACAGAAAAGAGAAAAAACGATAAGAAATGCGACCGTGATACCTTGCAAATGCTGGAAAAGCAGATTAGGCAGATAGCTCGGATTAAAAAGGGTATTTCCAATAGCCAGGATGTCCTGTTTGCTGTCGATTTTGGCCAGGAGGCTTCCGAGAGTAACCGGAAGACTTACCGGGTTTATATCGGTAGACAAGCCTACAGAAATAATAAAATCAACGCTGCACTGCAGAAACACTGCACTTCCAAATACAGCTATCAGTTTGTTAAAAATATGTAAGCGGCTGTTTTTCCAGAGTATATCGAAATTAACGATTCTGCTTTCGGAGATACCGCATACCCGCATTGCACTATAAAAGTCCAGCTTTTTGAAATGTTCGATTCTCTCTCTCATCAAATCAACCACTTCTGCAATTATAAAAAGACTCATACAGAAAGCCAGACAAGGAAAAACTGCAAGATTTCCGGTCAATATGCCTTTGTCTACCAGCGCGGCGATTCCCACATATCCGAACAGGATGCCTACTATCTGGGGAATTGAGCGCAGGAGATTAAGAAAAAAAGTTAAAGCGACATATCCTGCATGATTGTGTTTCTGCTCGAAAAAATGGAATCCCAGGGTTATAAGCCAGGATAGAACCAATGTGAAACAAACCACCAGAAGGGATATGCTGAAAGTATTTATAAAACCGGTAATCACTTTCTCTAATGCTGGACGGTTAAGAAAAAGCAGATCCCAGATCCCAACAATAGCTATGGTGATAATCCATATTACAGTCCATAGCTGATCTTTGGAACTAAGAAATGACTGAAGAAAAGTGTTTTTACGATCTGTTCTCATATTTCAAAGATTCCCTGTACACAAGAAAATCGGTCAGCATTTCAGTAATCTTAACAGTGTAAAAAATAGAAAGAATTATTACTATCACCACATCATAATTCTTATAAAGCATCTGGCGAAGCATTTCGTAGTTAAGATAACCGTGAATGTTGAGTGCCATCTCAATTATTATTAATCCGGTAATAAGGAAACATGCCTGTTCCTTTATAGTTGATAGATACTGAAAACGGGCATTCTGGAAAATATGCTGAAATACATGACCTTTGAAGTTTTTGCGAAATTTAAATATGGAACTGTAGGGTATTCCGCTGGTGCTGTTATAAAGATAGGAAGAATTAAGGTTTTTCACCAGAGCAGTATCCAGATAACCTTTCCTGCTTTCTGATATTAAAAAAGCGTAAAACTTATTGGAATACATGATTAAAAGACCATTAGATATAACGCCCAGAATAATCATGAAAAAAAGTGAATCGGTGTTGAATTCCGTTCTGATCGAATAGGCTATGACATAGGCTGGCGAGAAAAGAATAAAATAAACTATACTCTTGAATATGGAGTTAAAAATTGAGCCTGTCTTTTTCCCAAAACTCAATTTCTCTTTTTTGAAAGCAAGCTGAAGTTTTCTTTCTAATGCCTGCTTTTTTGAAATAAAACGCCACACTGCTATTGTCTGTACTCCATACCAGGTCAGAAGCATCACAATTATATAAGTAAAAAGAAATTTGACTAACATCCAAAGGAGGTCCTGCAGTTTGCTGATCGAAAGATGCTCTTCCAGATGGGATTTTTGAAGTTTTTTATTGAATTCATTTTCTTTTGTGCTAAGCAGTTCATTGATGATCTGATTGTTTTTATCAGCCTGATCCGGATAAAAGACATTCATCACATCCTTGAGAAGAGCCCGTTGAAAGGGATCATTGATATTTGAGATGGGGACTTCGATGAACTGGCGGATGCTGGAGCTTTGCCGTTCCTGCTCCCTCGCTCTTGATGTATTATAAAAAGAAAGAAAGCCAAAAAGCAGTAATGTAACAAAGATAATCCCTGAAATATGTTCAATAATTTTATTTTTCATAGTGATTTCAGAATCCAGTTATCGTGGACTGATGGTAATCTCTCCTGAATTGTACTGGATATTGAAAGGTTTACCCAGTAATATTTGTTCGATGTCCTGCAGAACATACCTGGTACTATTCTGCAGTTGTTCGCTGATCTGTGCTGATGAGCTCAGTGTACATTTCAGTTGCTTGCCATCATTGCGCAATTTCCACTGTGGAACCGATTTGTCCTGATGAGTTATATCGTTAAAGAACTCAAAATACTGGTTATAGGTTTCATTTACAGCTTTAAGCCGGTTTTCTACCACTTCATAAATATCATTAACACTGAATGTTCTGGATTTGACCAAATTTTTAGCGGATGTTTTAAATATTGAGGGACCGCCGTTTATCCATCCGTATACCTTTTTATCCGGAATAAAAACATAGTAAGAACTGGAATACCGGAAAATGCGTGAGACAGTCTGACCTGCACTGCATTTGGTAACCGGGCCACTGGAAGGGTATTTCTGGTATACATTTGTGGACTGGTTAAGTGAGACTGTGTCGCCGATTATCAGGCAGCTTTTAAAAATATTGTGATAATGTTGAGAGGATAAGCCCTTTAAATTGCCTTTCTCATCGAGAAGCAGGAAACAGGTCTGTCCCTTATATTGGCAGCGAATAGCTTCGGTGATCTGATCACCCAAAGTTTCTTTGCGATTAACAATCAGAAACGGTGTGTAAGAGGGAATGTTATTTAAGTCAGTTTCTGTCAGGATCTGTTCGAATTGATTGAAGATAGAAAGCTTTGAAGGGTCAGAAATGATCAGAAAATCACCTTTTTTTTCGGTTCCTGACAAGACAGCCGGAAGAATGATGCAGAACAGAATCGCATATAATTTTTTCATAATAAAACAATTCTATGGGGAAAAACCAGAAATTCATAGCATGTCCTTATTGAAGGACATGCTGAAAATGCAAATTATTTTTTCCTGGCTTCCTGCCACTTCTCAATTGTAGAAAGCTGAGAAGCTGTACCATAGAGATCGATGGTATTGGAATCAAACTGAGTACTGAAATAGGCCAGTGAAGGCAGAGAAAAAAGCCAGCTACCCAGGGCAAGTTCGTGCTCCAGTTGATCGATATCCCGGGCAAAATACTGTTTATCTCCGATTTCATGAGTAGCCATAAATCCATAGATTTTTTTCAACAGTTCGGTAAACTGACCCCGTTCCGGGGAATCGGTGCCAAGATCGATGCGAAAGAAGTTCTTGTCTGCTTCAAAAGACTGATCCAGAATAACCTGTTTCCCTTTTTTGTCTATTGCGGTATGCAGATTTACCCTGTAGGTTTCGAAGTCCGGCTGACGGAGGAAAATGTTATACATGTCAAACAGGAAGTTGCTTCTGTATCCGCTTACTGCAACCAGTACTGCATCATAATTACCCTTCCGGATTTCTGCGTTGGGAACCACATTTACTTTGATCTTTCCTCCAAAGAGTGATGGATCGTTCAAGATCTCAACCAGTTCTGCCAGTTCTTCCCGGTAGTCATGGGTGAGGCATGTCTGAATTTGCACGGTGTCAGGAAGAACAGATGGATCGGGACCATCGAGTTCGGTTGCAGGTATGACCACAGAGTCTTCCACATAGTATGAAGTAGTGGGGAAAACACTGTAATTGAGGTATTCCTCGTAATTGTTGTTCTCTCCCCGGTAGTTGGCGATATGGCGTTGCTGTTCGGTTCCGATCCGGAAAAAACGGTTGAGAATTTTTTTGTTATCGATCATTTTGCGCAATGCTTTACGCTGATCGAGGTCGAGACGCTCAACATTGAAGAAAAGAGCGAAGAAGCAAGTACTAATGCTTGATTTGTAGAAATATTTTTCTGTTTTTCCAAGAATAGGGGAGATTGCTCCGAATGGGGTGCTTAGTAAAACATTTATGTTACGGTTTTTAAGTTCTGTGGAATAGGTACTGTTATCAATGTAGGGTTTTAGAACCACATTGTTGACAACCGCGTTATAATCGGGAGATTTGTGAAAATGAATTTTGTCTTCAATTTCACCAGCCTGCAGATAGGGACCGGTACCATTGTTATAAAAAGGAGCATCCAATTCGGAATCAAAGGGCAGGATTTTAAATGAGAATACCTCTTTGATGTCGCTTTCTGTCCAGATACGGTCGCTTTTCAACTGGAAGACTATTTCGCCGTCGTCATTGGGTCCCTGAAAATCGAATGACGGGACTGCCTGAGAAACGAGAATGTAATCAGGGGAGATGCTGCCCAGTTTTTTAATTCGGTTAAGAGTAAATTTCAGATCCTTGGCAGTAAAATTGATTCCCTCTTTTTCTGATATGGAAATGTTCTTCTTGTCCATTGTTACAGAATAGCTGTTGTGCCATTTTTTACGAGGTTTGAGCCGGATGGTGACATTGTTTTTCTGGTCAATGGAGACAAATTCTCCCAGGCCGTCTTCATACACTGTGCCACTTCTGTTGGCAGAGATGTTAAACAAACCATCAAAGAGGACCTCATCGAGTTTATCGGCAACAGGGACTGCGCTGGGCACGTGGGGATCGACCCTGGGTTTCTGGTGTGCAATGTAAGGCAAAACAATCTGGTCGCTGAGGTTCTTACTGAAAAAGAAATAATATACCAGGCCACCTCCGGCAGCCAGAACCAAGATACTGATAATGATTAAAGCCTTTTTCATTAAATATTCTCCTTATATTAGCGGATTCGGTTATTTCTTTATTATTGGTTTCTGTACCATTATGCTCACAGGGTGCACTTTAAAGGATGGATGATTAAAGGTTATTTCAAGCATGTTTGCTTTGCCTTTGTTCATCTGTACAGGTGTAATCTGACACTCGTAATCGTTTGATGCACTCGGGGCGGTTATAGAAAAGCGGCCTTCGCTTTTAAGCAGCTTCTTATTGAGAGAAATCGCTTCATACCATTGCTGGGTAGCAGCATTCTCTGCAATTTCCTTAGGCAGCTTTATATTGACATCGTAAACCGGATACTCTGCTTCGGTAGGTATGTCCACATACAAACGAACCACATATTTGTTAACTCCCCGTTTTTTGCTGGTTACCGGCAGAGCGAAAATCCTGCGGTAATCAGCAGGCTTGACTATCCATTTAGAAGCCATTGGGTCACATTCCGCAATTCTGGATTTGACTTTTTTGTCCTCACCTTTGTAATATTTGCCATGTGCAACAATCGCCCGGGCCTTAAAAACTCCATTGTCATTTGGGTTGGCGATGAACTGGCTATATAACAGTGAGATTGCTTTGGCAGGAAACTCATTATCTCTCATTTGCTGAAGATGTGCAACAAGGTCTGCTTTGCGCTGGAGAAGTTCTTTTTTGGACCCTGAGGAGAATTTTACATCATAAACCGGTACAAAGACTGAATCTGAATAGAGAGAGTCCACATTTTCCAGGGTATTGATATTTTCTTCCAGAAATTTGTTTATACGTATTCTGGATACCCGGTCAATTTTAGTATAAAGAGAGTCTTCGAGCTCTTCGATTAGTGCGGCTTTCATGGTTAAAATGTCTGCAGGTTTCAGAAAGTTCATATCTTCATACAAAGCGTAGAGAAGCCTTTCGGACTGTGGCCAATTCTGTGAATTCAGTGCTGCCTCAATTTTTTTGCCTTGTTCCTCAATTGACATTTTGTCCAGAGCACGATATTTCTCAAGTAGAAAATCCAGATGAGCATTTTTGATAAGCATACTCAGCATGGTGCTATATTCGCTTTGGGCTTTGAGTACATTAAGCTGGATGACCAGTGCTTCTGCTTCTTTGAATTTGGAAAGAGCATTATTTATTGTGTCGGTTACTGCTTTAATCTTCTCATTGAGATCAGTGGCGCATCTGTATTGCAGATACATTCCACAGGACTGATCCAGTGGCTTTGGCAGACTGTTCTGAACTGAAGTAGCTCTTGTGACGATATTTCTGAAAAAATCATCTCCAGGCATCTGTTTATCTTTGGCAATAGAAGCACGGATTGCGGTAAGACTATCATTTGCAGCAATAATTGCATTGCTGTTGGTGTCAAAATCCTTTACGAACTTAGCCAGTACTGTGTATTCTGCAGGTGTTGGCAGCCCGGCAACATTGTAGAGTGTGCCGATACGGAAAAGAGGTTTTGTCAGATAAGTGTCTTCGTCAAAAGGCTTTGCATTTTCCTTGCCTGAGAGTCTCTGGTCATAGAAAGGAACAATCTCTTTCAACCGTTCTGCGATAACCGTTTGAGCTTCAGAAACGATAGGGCTGGTGAAACGGTCTTTAGACTCAAAAAAGGAGATGAAGTCTTCAACTGAATTTAGAAATTGAGCTGGATTACCTTTGCTGGCAAACTCTTTTCCAAAGAAATTGAGGACCATAAGGTAATTAGCCTGAAATTTCATCTCATCTTCGATATCTGATTTGAGCTTTTTATAATTTTCGTAAGCTTCGTCTTTGGAGTTTACTATTCCTGCAGGAAAGATGCTTTCGATAGCCAGAAGTTCTTTGTAAACCTTCTCAATTTCTGCAGAATGACCTTTTACTTTATCTATAACTGTGGGAAAGTTGGTTCCCTGGAGATGATTTCCGGAACCGATGGAATTATAAGTATTGCGATCTACTTTATTTTTCTGGAGAGTTTCTTTGAAACCGGCATGTTTGGTCTCAAATTTGAAGCGCCATTGTGGTGTATAACGATAATCAATGTTAAGGACCAAATCCTGTGAAATCCCTTCCATAATCAGAAAATAACCAGTGCTGTTTTTCGGGATGGGATAAACGCTCTGGGTATCAGTTTGGGATTCGTCGGCAATTTTTGCTCCGTAAGATTTCTTGGTAAATTGATTGGTAAGGAAACTTGTAAACTGTTTTTTTGAGGGGATATTGAGTACCAGGTAAAAATTGTCTTCCTGGGTAGAGGGAAAATTGATGAAATATTTCTTGTCTTTTTTCAGTTCAAAATCTTTTTTACCATTCTTAAGTTCAATGTATCCGCTTTCGGCTGGTGAGAGAACCGGTTTGGGTTGCAATTGTTTGTAAGAGGCACAGCCGATAAAAAGAAGCGGAACCGCAAAATACATATACCGTAGTTTCATCTAACTACCCCCATTTTGATAAGAAAATTAAAGTAATGTTCGAATTGGTACCCGGGTTAAGAAAACATTTACAGAACCAAATGTTTTTTAATCAGGCAATTAAAAAATCAGAGTATTTGATCGGAGACAGAGCCAGACAATAAAATTGCCCCCCCCCTTTCTGATACATAACTCAGGTATAAATAACAAATATAATGAGTGGATTCGCAGAGATGCTGCATTTTTTAGATAATTTTCTTTCTTTTAAGCATTATAACTAGCTTAATTTCCAATTTTTTGGAATTGATTCAGGTTTTCTGGGCTGTATTTCCCCGGAGGTAAATTATTGATTATAAAGGTTTCACCTCTGGGACGTTTCAAAAAGAGAACATATTTTTAAATTTTTTCCAGATTGCTTATTTTATATAAAATTCAAGAGATGACTCATGGCATAGATTCTGATTGATTTGAGTTATGTATATTTATTGAGTTCTCGACATATCCCCTTTTTAAGGATAACATTATCATCACTTTATACATTATTTATCGTTCGGTATAAAACATTAGAGTAAAGATTATGGACCGTTATTCAGGACTCTTTCTTCATCCCACCTCTATGCCTTCCAGATATGGAATTGGGGATTTGGGAAACTTTTCCTTCACCTGGATCGATATGCTTTCCCAAATGAAACAATCGTTCTGGCAGCTTTGTCCTTTAGGACCTACCGGCTATGGTGATTCTCCATATCAGTGTTTCAGTTCTTTTGCAGGTAATACCCTGCTTATTTCTCCAGATTCCTTAGCCGAAGAAGGGCTTTTAACCACTACAGAACTTGAGACCTATCCCAGACTTCCAGATTCCTCGGTGGATTATGGGGCAGTCATCATTCAAAAAGAAAAATTATTTCGGAAGGCGTATTCCCGATTCACCGATACGGGTGAATTTGTGCAGTTCTGTGAAAAGGAACAGTACTGGTTAAATGATTATGCTCTATTCAGGGTGATAAAGGATCTGATGGGAGGGAAACCCTGGTATCTCTGGGATACTCCTTTAAAGATGCGTTATCCTGCTGCAATAAAAGAAATTCTTTCAGCAGAGCGCAATTTAATACGCTATCAGAAATTTCTTCAGTTCTGTTTTTACCGCCAGTGGATCGCATTGAAATCATATGCAAATAAAAACGGGATTCAGATCATTGGGGATATACCTTATTATACTGCTTATGACAGTTCTGATGTCTGGGCTGCTTCTGAGCTTTTTGAATTGGATGAGTCCGGAAAACCTTTAAGAGTCGCTGGAGTTCCACCTGATTATTTCAGTGAAAATGGGCAACTTTGGGGCAATCCTCTTTATAGATGGAATAAAATGCGCAAGGATGGTTACTCCTGGTGGATAAAAAGAATTCAGAAAACTCTTGAGCTGGTTGATTACATCAGACTGGATCATTTCAGAGGGTTCGAGTCATTCTGGGCAATTCCAGCTTCCAGTAATACTGCAAAAAAGGGAGTATGGGAAAAGGGGCCAGGTATCGACTTTTTTAATGTGATTAAACAGAAACTGGGAAAATTACCCATAATAGCCGAAGATCTGGGAGAGATTACTGAAGATGTTGAATTGCTTAGGCAACAGGCAGGACTACATGGAATGAAGGTACTTCAGTTTGCCTTTGATGGCAATCCTCATAACCCATATCTGCCCTACAACATATTTCCTGATAGTGTCACATATACCGGAACTCACGATAATGATACATCCATAGGATGGTACAATAGCCTCTCTTCAGAAAATAAGGTTTTTGTTCATAATTTCCTGGGCTGCAATGGAGCAACTGTCTTTTTACAACTATTTCTCCGACTGGCCTTTGGTTCACCTTCCAGACTATGCATAATTCCGTTTCAGGATGTATTGGGGTTGGGGACGGAGCACCGGATGAACACTCCTGGAACCGGTAGTGGTAACTGGAAATGGCGATTCACAGAAGATCAAATCTGCAAAGAAAAACTACAGGAAATCAGAGAACTGACCAGTGTGTTTGGAAGAGCTCCGGATAAAGAAAAAAAGCAAATCCTGAAAAGCCGAATTGAACCTGAGGCGGGTGAATTAGGTCTAAAATGAACATTTGATTCTTCAGGTTTGGTTCACTGTCCCCCAGAGGTGATTTATTAATTGAACAAAAAAACACCTCTGGGGAACTATGACTGGCAGACTGAGAAAGCCTCCGTACTATACAATTGTTTATACCGGCCAATTATCTTTTCAATATTATACCAGTTCTCAAAGGAGTGTCTTGCGGCTTTACACATCTTTGTCCTCAGAGTTTCGTTTGTCATAAGTTCTTTAATGGCCTGATGAAGACTTTCAGTGTCTTTGGGGGGCACCAGGATTCCAGTCTTGCCGTTCTCGATTATTTCGTTTATCGGAGAAATATCCAGGGCAATTACCGGTTTGCCATGGCTCATTGCCTCAACATATACCATCCCGAATGACTCATCATTTGAGGGAACACAGAGAAATAAACAGCACGATAGAAGATGCTGCTTTGTATCTTCATCCACTTCACCCAGATCGGTAATATCTGGATTGACCGAATCGATTTTTTCGCCTGGTCCCACAATCAGAAGTTTTCCTGATGATTCAAGCCCATGAAATGCAGAAAGCAATAACGGGAGCCCCTTGTGTTTCTCCCGTCTGCCTATAAAAAGTATGTATTTGCCATAGGTATTGCTGCTTACCGGATTTGAAAAGCGGGGGATGGGTATCGGAGGTGGGATTACCACTATAGCAGGATTGCAGAAATCGCCGGTAACAGAAAGGAATTTTTTTTTAAAAGATTCTGTGGGGCAAATAAGTGTATCAGATGCCTTGTAAGCATCTATTTGCTTGGGAGAATCACCCCATTTCCCAAAATGGATAAAGGGATTGTTAATGAGTTTGATCCCTTTTTTTCTGCATATTTCGCTAATGCATCGGGCAAGGTAACCGGTAGAGATGCAGTGGACAATTTCTGCGTTTTTGAGCAGAGATGCAATTTTTTTTCTGAATGCCAATCTGTAAGAAAAATATAATAGATCATAAATAAAGGATTTTTTGCATACAGGTATATTCCATATTGCAAGTGGCAAGAGCATGATTTTTTCTATAATGCCGGTTCTTAAAAGATTAATGGGGTTGCCATCCGGATCGATGGGTGGAATCTCTTTGACACTCAAATAGCGTTTGAACAGTGAGGGTGATGAACAGGTTCCATGAGTGATAATCTGTATGTTGAAATCAACTCTGAGATTTGAGGCAAGTGTTTGTGCAACCGCTTCTGCTCCACCTCTTTGTGGCCAGTAATAGTCAGTGGCTATTGTCAGTTCCTTATTTTTCATCTTTTTTGCCTTGCTCTATTATTTAACCGGCTTATCCGTATTATACATTAATGAAGTAAAATATTGAGCTATTGTGTGATTAAACTATTTTACAGAGATATTTTGTAACCTGATTCGGACAGTTTTGGGTTATAGTAATTCGTGTCTTACTTCCTGTTTGGCTATTAGAGACACGTGAATGCATGATCAAGAAAACCGCGAATCTAAATCACTATAATGGATGAAATGTATCCAGTACCTTGTTACTGATTCGAAAGTATTTGTGTCCGAATGCTCACCAAAAGAACAGGTTTTATAAGAAACTGGGAATAATCGATAAACAGGAGAAAATGTGCGTTATCAAAATTACGAATTGGATCCCTTTCAGGTCCAGGCAGTGGAAGCAATCGATAGAGGGGAATCACTAATCGTAGCAGCTCCTACAGGATGTGGCAAGACTCTTATTGCGGAGTATGCGGTGGATGTGTCTATGGAGCGAAACAAAAGGGTTATCTACACTGCGCCAATAAAAGCCCTTTCCAATCAGAAATATCGTGATTTCAGGAAACGTTTCGGTGAAGAGGTCGTGGGGATTCAGACCGGGGATGTCACCATTAACCCTGAAGGCAAGTTGCTGATCATGACCACAGAGATCTTTCGTAATCTGATACTTGAAGATTCCTGTCGTCTCTCAGATATCTACTATGTAATCTTCGATGAAATTCATTATCTGGATGACCCGGAGCGGGGCACGGTCTGGGAGGAGAGTATTATTCTGGCTCCGCGGGAGATCCGTTTCATGTGTCTTAGTGCAACTGTTCCCAACATCCATGAATTGGCTCAATGGATGGGGGCTGTGAGAGGAACCAGTTTTACAGTTATAGAAGAAACGCAACGGCCCGTTCCTTTAAAACATCATTTCTACAGTCCAAAATTCGGATTAATGAATCTTAAATCGATAAAACGAAAATATCGTTCTGATGCCTCTGAGAGAAAAAAATTCCTGCGCCGTAAGCCTTCCTCAAAAAGGATCATTCAATATATCCTGGAAAGAGGCCAGACTCCAATTCTTTATTTCTGCTTCAACCGAAGAGCTTGCGAGTACAATGCAGAACAGCATAGCCAGTTGAATCTTCTCAATTATGAGCAGCAAAAGCAGGTTAGGACAATGGTCGATGAGTTAGTTGCCCAGTATAATCTTGGTGACTATGATCGTCTGCAGTATCTGCGTAACCTTTGGGAATCTGGTACGGCTTTTCATCATGCAGGAATTCTTCCTGCAGCCAAAGAGATTGTCGAGCGGCTTTTTACAGCTGGACTGATAAAGCTTCTTTTCTGTACCGAAACATTTGCTTTGGGAGTTAACATGCCTGCAAGTTCGGTGGTATTTGATGAGCTGGAGAAGTTTGATGGTGTGGAGTTCAATTATCTTATGACTCGTGAATACAACCAGATGGCAGGACGAGCTGGCAGACGAGGTATGGATGAAGTAGGTTTTGTATATTCACAAATAATACCTGAAGCTACCGATCCTCAGCATATCGAAAGATTGCTCTATGGCAACAACGAGCGGATTAACAGCCGTTTTTATGCGGGGTATTCCACGATACTTAACCTTTACAGTCAGTTCGGTGAAGATGCATTTGAGATATTCCGCAAGAGCCTTCATAATTTCCGTAAAGGCACTTTTGCCATGACCAAAGCTTACCGCAAAGAGGAAAATCAAATCGAAAACCGGATAAAATTTCTTCAGGCGACCGGTTTTCTTGATGGCACGAACCTGACCGAAAAAGGAAAGCTGGCAGCGGCAGTGAGTGGTTATGAGATTCAGGCAGCTGAGCTCTATGCTTCCAGAAGCTTTGATGAATGCAGTATTGTGCAAATTCCGGTTCTTTTGGCTTCACTAATCACAGAGGAGAGCCGGGGGAGGAAAAATGCGCCTGCATCATCTTTCAACATGCGTTTTAGTGCAGAGAAAGTTATTCACAAGCTTCGCATGAAAGAGATTAAACATAATATAAAGGTGCCCATTCGGGAGTTGGATTTTTCGCTTGCAGCACCGGTTTTTGCCTGGGCTAATGGGTGCACGTTAAAGGATCTGGCTTCTTTTGGTGTACCCGAAGGGGATCTGGTGCGAGTTTTGAGGATGACTATTCAACTGTTGCGAACGTTGCGGGACAGAATCCCTGATACTTTTCTGGCAGATCGATTCCATGAGGCATTGGTAATGATAAACAGAGATGTGGTGGATGCGCAGGCGCAGCTTGAAGTAGAATACTGAATTGTTTTTTGGGGGGGGGTAAGTGGTTGGGTATAAGGGTTTCTTTAATTTCCCCGGAGATAAAAAAATGACAAGAAAAACAATCAACTATGGGACTTTGGGTGTTCAGAAAATTATTCTAAAATGATAAAAGATTTCTACCTGAATTTATCCAGGAAAACCTATCTTTCCGATAACATAATTGAATTATGATAGTAAAAATGATAGTGGATACCATGATGTTGTGATTGAGAGGATTTTTTAAGGGTTCCTCTTTAATATCCCCAGAGGTAAAAACCTGATGCGGAAAAAAAAATAAGCTCAGAGGTACATTGAAGTGCAGAAAATATTCTGTTAATGGCCAAAAAGAATAAAATTCCTTGAGTTCGATTGTTACAAAGCTGTGTTCTGATTTGGAAGCTGAAATATTCATTCCAGGTAAATACCCAGAGATTAAACTTTTACGGTTTAAAAACATCTCTGGGGTGACAGGATTGGGAAAATCGCGCTGGACAATGAAATAAATCCCTGATTAACAGATAAAAATTACTAATATTCATGTATTCATGTATTCATGAAATTGGAGCTCACAAAATGATTCTTTTGTGATTAGAACTTGGTGCGCTAAATCATGGGTTCATTTAGGATAAAATTCCCGAAAGTGATAAGTCTTTTCTTCCTTTAGGAAAATTGGAAATTTTAAAAGCATGAAATCCGAGACCTTTCTCAGGTGATCTCTTTTATTACTTTTTCCAAGAGATATTCCTCATTCTCCCTATTTCTGAACCTGGTAAGCATTCTGGAAACTGCTGCTTCTGTTACCCTTAGATATCTGGCAGCATCTGCTCCACTGAATTCGTATATACTTTTGCAGATAGTAACAAAAAGCTCTCTTCCCTTGGATCTGATGTCGGACCGACCGGCCCGGAAAAGATCGTTTTTTTCCATAACCAGTAATTTGGCTATCTTTTCATGGATCGTTTCCATTTGAACATTTTCACTGATATGGCGGGCAATTTGTAAGCGCCTGCAACTGTCTAACTCGATCACTTTCTTAACAAACTCCGGCGTTCCTATCACATATAAATGTGGATCATGAAATCCCTGCTTTGCACGATTAATATCTTTTAGTTTTAATGTAATGTCATTGTCATTACTATCTATACCTCTTATATATTGGTAATATTTCTCTTTGGAGTCCATCCCAATCTTCTTTAGAATTACGTCGCTATTTATTAGATCTGAAGTGCTGTTTCCCATAAAAACCGAATGACTGCAGAATTTATAATGGTCAAGTTCGTCCTGGCTCATTTCTCCCAATTGTACCGCTTCCAGATGAATAGAGCGGATTAGTTCTTTTAACCGATTGTCCTCTACTATTACCGATGTAAAGCGGGAGGAGAAAACGGTTCCCTCGCGCCCCAGGACTTTGTTAACCTTTTTGGCAAGGATGGAATTAAATTGCTGCATGGCCAGAGAGATGGATTGCTGTTTCGATTGAAGAGCCATATGGTACTGGTTTAAGGTGATGGAAAATGCATGACATGTGAAATCGTATTTATTTAGGGTTTTAGCTAGCTGCTTAAGAAAGAAGGTCTTGATCTCATCGTTTTTGAACATTTGCAGTTCCTGAACACCTTTAGCGTAGACCTGATAGATAACGCCAGGGGCGACTATTCTTGGTTTTGTGCTCATGGAATTCTCCTTTTTGTATGTGCAGAATCGAGGAAATATAGCTGCAATTTTTGTTCCAGTGAGTACCCCAGAGATGAAGACTTTACTTGCTCAAAAATCATCTCTGGGGCAAGGGATCCAAATTGAAATCTGAGATTATGATTTTAGATTTTTGATTTAGGAAATAGGATTAAGAATTTCAAATCTTTATGGTTGTAGTTGGACGATCGAGAAAAAAGAATCGTGACTAAGCAGAAAGATGAAAAGAACCTGATTTTCTCTAAAACAACTTACTCTTTTTCCCACTTCCGCAAACCTTATATTCGCAGTTTCTTGAAACCGAAGTGCCCCAGAGTTACAATGTTTAAACCCGAATTTTCCATTAGAGTCATTCTGAACGTATGTGAGAAATCTGGTAAGGCATGCGCCCTTTATTAGTTTCGGCTAGCCATTTAGTCAGATAGGTCAGAATGCGACCGCTTTTACCTTCTAAACTAAGATATCTTTTCTGCTTCAAATAGGTTCTATAACAGTAAAAAGATCAGAAATCGTCCAGGTTTTACAAAGAAAAATGTTTTCATAAAATCGAAGACAATGGTCGTTCGCATTCTGATCTCCATCTAAAGGGCTAGCTGTAACCAATAAAGGGCGCATGCCTTACCGTATATCTAATTTCTTCAGATTTTATAAAAGACAACTGTACTTAAGGAGTGAGGAAATGATAATGGAGGCATTCTCGATTTACAAAAACCGTCTAATGGGAAATTATGGTGAAAAAAAATCACCTCTGGGGAACATCGCCCGGATCAAGAGCCTGTCAACTCAGAAAAAGTTCAGCTCTAAATTGGCTATCTAAGCTACCTTCTCAGAACCCTGCAAACCTCATCAAAAACCATCTGTGGCTTTATTTCACTGAGACATGCTATCTTCTTGTCGGGGCAGTTGAACCTGTGTGACTTGCGATAATAGGAGTGGCTGCAGGGTCTGCATGGATAGTCAGAATGAATTAGCACCGCATCTTTGGAAAAAGGCCCTGTTCTGCGAAAATCCGATGGCCCAATGATAGAAACCGTATGTGCACCGGTAAATGCAGCTATATGCATCAGGCCACTATCATTGGATACGAAAACAGAACATCGTGAAATTTCATCGTAAAGAGCATTCAGAGAGAGTGATTTTTTAATTGTAACCCCTTCGAGATTTTCAAAATATTTAAGTTCCTCATACTCGTCGGGACCGAAAAAAAGCACCAGTTCATGACCGGATGTTTCTTTCTGAATCATGCCGATTAACTGCTTCCAATATTGCAGCGGCCACCTTTTGTAGTAATCCGTCGCTTTGCATCCGACATGAAAACCAATCTGCTTTTCTTTTTTATTTTGGATAGAGAAGTATTCTATCTCATTTTCCGCAATGGAGAATCCGGCTGCATTGACCAGACGAAGATTCTGAAAAGTATCGTGTAAACCGATTTCCACCGGTACACGTCGGGTGGAAAGAAATGATAAAGAGCACAGGCTGTCATCAGGGTATGATGCAGCTATGCGGTCCCTTGCCCCACATAGGAAATGAAGAAGATTATAGTGAGGTCGTGCAGATGGAAATGACAGTATCGATACATCGTAAGATTCTTTCCGGATTTTTGACAGAGTTACCAGTGCCTCTTTAATATTGTTAGAAATAAAAAAATTCTTCTGGTAAAGATTTCTGAATGGTTCCCACTCCCGGGTAATATAGTCAACCGATTTGAGATAAGTGACAATATCAAAAGAGATCTTTTTCTCATGAAGCTTTTTTAAAACCGGATAAAGGATTATCAGGTTACCGATTCCATAAGGCATTAAAAAGAGAAGTTTCATTTCTGTGTTTTCCCTGATTTCAGCAAATTCATGTTTTTAGCCGTAGCTTCTTGTAAGCTAAAAATCGACTGGTGTTCATGGCACATGTGTTTCTCAAAGACGGCTCTGATGCACGTGCTCCGCAAATGCATAAAATAGTATTACGAGTGAGGGTGAGAAAAATGCAGTAATGCAGAGGATGTGGTTTGAGTGGAACCTTGATCTCGGAAAGAATAACGAATACCGAATATCGACGGCAAAGGTGATCTGAACCTCTGAATCTCTGAACCCTGAACCTCTTTTGGGCCAAATTCCAGGATAATGGGAGATATTTTTAATTTTTTGAAGGTGCTATACGTATTTTATTTTCTTTTTTTGTGTTGTTTTGCCGGAGGATTAGTGTCCAGTTTTTCCAAAAGCTTTACCAGATTATTCAAACTGATTGTTACTCTGCTTGTCATGGCATTCCTGGTTCGAAAACTGGGATGGAACCAGATTTTGGCCACAGTTTTAGATGCAGATCCTCTATGGTTAGTTGCCTCGGTTGCTGTGTTTATCGCCAGTGGATGGCTGGGGGTAATACAGTGGGAAATTTTACTGAAAAATCGTGGAATCCCTCTGAAGTTCTGGAATGCATTCCGGTTATATTTTATCGGTTTGTTTTTCAACAATTTTATTATGGGTGGAATAGTGGGTGATGCTGTCAAGGTGGCATCGCTTAAATCCCGACAAGGCAAGGGAATGGCCGGTCTGGCAGCCACGTTTCTTGACCGATTTGCCGGATTATGGGCAATGTGTGGTTTTGCTGTAGGTGGAAGCATTATTCTTCTGCAACGTGGCGCTCTCAATAACGGCAAGATTGGTACCGCGGTACTTGCTCTGCTGGTTACTTTTGTAATGTTTGTTGGTATCATGATTTTTCTTGTTTCAAAACCGATGCAGAGTGCTTTTTTCAGGATTACCGATTCGATGACCTTTGTCAGTAAATTACGGGTGAAGGAAGTTATCTCTGAGATGCTTATTGAGGCTGGAGACTTTCATGTACTGGGAAAAGTTGCATTTTTTTCTATAATCACCCAGTTTTTCAGGATCGCGGTCCATATACTGGTAGCTGCTGCACTGGGGCTTCTCACAGTAGGCAATTTCCAGTATTTTTTCATCTTTGTACCTCTTATGGCGATGCTTATGACTATTCCCTTGCCTTTTGGGGTAAGGGAAGCGGTTGGAGGGACACTGTTTGCACTTGCAGGTTTTCCTGAACATGAGGCTTATGTCATGGGTTTTTTGGCCTCACTGGTTGGTATTGGTGCAAGTTGTCTTGGCGGTGTATTTTTTGTGACAGATAGAATGACCACTCAGGGAAAGAAAAATGAAAAAAGTATCAATTGTAGTTCCGCTGCATAACGAAAGAGAGAGCCTTCCTTTATTAATAAAGGCTATTTCTGAAGTGCTGACACCAATGGATATCGAATACGAGATCGTTCTGGTGGATGATGGAAGTACAGACGGTTCCTTTGATGTGCTTAAGCAGTTGTATGCCCAGTATGGTTCATGCCTGCGGCTTTTCCGTTTCTGCCGTAATTATGGGAAATCTGCAGCGTTGAGCGTGGGGATAAAGGAGGCCAGGGGTGAGGTGATTATCACCATGGATGCAGACTTGCAGGATGATCCTAAGGCCATCCCTGAGATGCTTTCAAAAATTGAGGAAGGCTGGGATGTGGTCAGTGGGTGGAAAAAGAAACGTTATGATCCGGTGTCATTTACTTTCCCTTCAAAAATCTGGAACTTTATCACTTCCATTCTGTCTGGTGTAAAACTGCATGATTTCAATTGTGGCTTTAAGGCTTATCGGGCTGAAGCTGCCAAGTCGCTGGATATCTACGGTGACCGCCATCGCTATCTGCCAGCACTGGCCCACTGGGATGGTTTCAAAGTAACCGAGATTGTTGTCCCTCACCATGCCCGTCAATTTGGCAAATCTAAATACGGTTTCAGTAAGTTTTTCAGTGGGACACTGGACATGCTTACCCTTCTTTTCCTGCGCAAATATTTCAAGAGGCCTTTGCACTTTTTCGGTTTTTTTGGCTTTGTCCTGATTTTGGCTGGTGGAATTGTACTGGGATATTTTGGAATTTCATGGGCTCTGACCGGTTATATGAAAGTGCGCCCGCTGGTTGTACTTTCTATGGGAGCTGTTATAGTGGGGGTGCAACTGTTTTTCTTTGGGCTAATGGCCGAAATGATTATCAATATGGCACCCAAAGACTCCTATATCATTCGGGAGAAAATCGAATGAGGTTTTAGGTCAGGCAAATGAAACCTGATTTTCACTGAATGATAATGAAATCTTCCTTAAAAAGGGTCTCCCCAGAGGTGAAGCTTTAATGCGGAAAAGATACATCTCTGGGGAAGCTCCAGCGGGGAATTCAATTTTTTTGTCAGAATCTCTTCTGCAGCAAACCTCTCCTGAGAGTCATCAAAGCTGCTTTTTTCACAATAACTTAATTAAGTCTTCCCAATAAAAAAACAACTGGATATAATCTTCTCCTAAAGTATTTTTCCTGAATCAAAAACAGAGGAAACTACCTTAAGGAGGTTTATTATGTTGCGATTAAGTGTGTTACTTTTAGCAGCTCTGTTTATTAGCTCGGCAGCAGTTGCAGAGGATCAGAATTTAACCGATAAACAACCCCAGCCAAAGCAGGAGCAATCCCAGCAGGGCAACTCAGAAGAAAAAAAAGCGGATCTCCCACCACCCAGCGTGGGTCAAAAGAGTTCTCCCAGTTGGGAGATAGGTGCCGGAGTAGTAACCGTAAATAACGAACAATGGACAAGGTTGGCAGTCGGTGTCGATGTTCCCATCTGGAAATTTGGGATTTTCTTCGATCTGGAGTTATTTATCGATTCTGAAGGAAAATTCTCCAACAAAGGATGGAACTTTAAAGATGAGCCATTGGAAGCTATAACCCGTAAAATCCGCTATATCCGTTTCGGGCACGAGCAAGATCCTCTTTTTATTAAATTTGGTGGCCTTTCCAGTGTTACATTCGGTTACGGTCTGATAATGGATCGTTTCACCAATATGCTTCATTATCCTGATCAGAAGCTCCTTGGATTGCAATTTTACCTCAACGATATCAGCCCCATTGGAATCTCTCTGCAGACTGTACTTGCAGATTTCAAAGAGTTAAACGATGATGGCGGTTTGGCTGGTGTGCGTCTGGCAGTAAAACCCTTTAAACCTTCAGGTACTCCCATTATTAGTGGAATCAGTATCGGTGGATCTTATGTAAGAGATTTTAATCAGTACTCACCTGCCAGAAAATGGGATGTGCAGAGGCCAAAATCGGTAGGATTGTATGATTATCTTATTTCGTTGAATGTGCCAGTAAGAGAGGCATTGGATACGGTGAGAAACACCGGACTGGGCGATCCCATAGAAGACGAATACAAATACTACAATGAACTGAATGCAAAGAAAGACGATGATGCTTACGGGTTGATCGGAGGAGATGTTGGTATTCCGATTATTGACAAAAAACTGCTTGGTGTAGAGATTTACGGGCAAGCCGCTATCCGTGATGATGGAAAGCATGGATGGGGTATAGGGGTGCCAGGAGTGGCTCTCAGAGCAGGTCCTATCTGGGCAAATTTAGAGTATCGTCACTCAGAGGGCAGATTCGAATTCAACCATTTCAACACTTACTATCTTGATGAACGTTTGACCAGAGATCCTGTGGTTCATACCAAAGAAGAGCTCTTGATATCAAATACTCTTAACGGCATTTATGGAAGGCTGGGTGCCAATATTGCTGGTATTCTGATACTGGATGGTTCTTATCAGCACCTGATAGGTAAGAAAAAAGACGGGGAAGAAAAAACTAAAGATCGACGGTTTGAAGCAGTTGCAGCCGCTGGTGAAATTATTACTCAGAAAATTCCTAAAATCAGCATGGCAGAATTCTACTACAACAAGTCTAATATTGGTTATCTGAAAGACAAATTCTTCGACAAAACTGAGTATATGTACTATGGATACAGGATCGGTTTTGATATTACCAGTGGTGCTACTCTGATTTGGGATTCCCGCTACGGGTTCAAACGTGATAAAAATGGAGATCTCGAATCCAATAACTTTATCAGTGTTCAGACTGCAATCACTTTCTGATCTGTTCATATAAGATTCCTGCGAAAAGCAGGAATCTATTATTCTGAAAAGGTATTCAGATTAGGATAAAAAATTCAGGTTCAGATCTTGCTTTTTGAAGAATTGAGATCTGTGCCTTGGGGCTCGGTTGCTTTTGTTAATGGTTAATGTGTGGATTTCTGGTGTTGTTACATGTTTTGGAGTTTAAATGAGTGATTTTTCACCCATGATGCGTCGCATTCGAGCTGAGAAATCTCTGAATTCAAAAATCCCAAAAAAAGGTAGAATCCGTCTTCTCTTAATCCTTCTTCTTTTTGGTGCTGCTCTTAAATTCGGTGGACCATTACTGGTTTCAAACGCTCAGAATTCTGTTTCAGGAACAGAGGTAAGGAAGCAATCTGTAAAGAAAGATCAAACTGCAGAGAAGAAGTCTGTTTCGGTTGATGAGTCTAAAAAAAAGAGCTCAATGATGAGTTTCTCCGAAATGGCGGCAATTCTGAAACAGTCTCCCTATGACATGTCAAAAATCAGTGACACCATTAATCATCTTCAGGACTCTCTGGTTTATCATTACAGCCTTGATTCCTCTTTGCAAAACCTTGGAAATCGCCTGATGAAAAGGTATAAGCCGCTTTATGGCGCAATTATCGCCATGCACCCGAATTCAGGCAGAGTACTTTCAATTGTCTCTTTTAAGCATGACAGCGTTTCTGATCTGGGTAATATCTCTTTCCGAAGCATCTTTCCTGCTGCATCAGTTTTTAAGACAGTTACTGCTGCTGCAGCTATTGAGGAGGCTGGTTTTGATGCCCAGAGTATAGTGAAGCATGTGGGCAGAAATCATACTCTTTACAAGTTTCAGTTGGAAAAAGAACCCGGCCAGTTTAATGAAATTACCCTGGAAAAGGCCTATGCTCTGTCTATCAATCCGGTTTTTGCCAAAGTAGGAATCTATTCATTGGGAAAAGGAAAACTGGAAAGCTTCAGCCACAAATTTGGTTTCAATACGGTGATTCCTTTTGAGCTGGAAATTGAGATGTCACAAATGGGCTCAGGTGATTCTCTTTTTGAACTGGCAGAGCTTGCTTCAGGTTTTAATCAGCAAACAACCATTTCACCATTGCATGGGGCTTTGATGGCCAGTGCTATTTCGGAGAATGGAAAGATGCCCTATCCGTTTGTGGTTGACAGCGTAACCAGAAAAGATAGTTGCGTCTATAAAGCACAAAACCGAGTATGGAAAACTCCCATCAAGGGACATACTGCCGGTGAACTGAGAAAAATGATGCAGTGTGTGTCAAGTTATGGCACTGCCCGCAAATCTTTCAAGTACATAAGGCAATCTGCCCGTTTTAACAATATCCAGTATGGGGGAAAAACCGGATCGGTTGACAAGGATGGAATCGGAAGAGTTGACTGGTTTGTCGGATTTGCCAGGGATCCCGCCGATTCCACTCAGAGAATCGCCGTCAGTGTGGTCACCGCCCATGGCGCATACTGGACGGTTCACTCCAGTTTTATCGCAGCCGAATATTTCAGGCATTATCTTAAATCGGTTCAGGATAAACAGAAAAAAGAAATGGTTGAGCAATCCGCAATCACATTAAATTATACTCCCGGCAAATTGGACCAGAAAACTCAGATGTAATATGCAAAATCAGAAATCTTTCAAATCCGCATTTGTTGCTTTAATAGGCAGACCTAACAGTGGCAAATCTACTCTGATGAACACCGTTTTACAGGAGCAGCTCTCTGTAGTAACTCCTCTTCCTCAGACAACCCGCCGTAATCTCAAAGGTATCCTGACTACCGATGACTTTCAATTGATTTTCGTAGACACCCCAGGTATTCACCAGGGCAAACATGTTTTCAATCAGTCCATGATAAAAGAAGCCCGTACCGTTCTTGAAGAACAGGGGATCGATATAATCTGCTACATTGTGGATCTTTCCAGAGAGTTCGGGGAGGAAGAAACAAGCATAGCCAACATGATCTCAACTTTAACTGCAAAAATATTGATAGTATTCAATAAAATCGATTTAGTCGATGTTCCCGAAAAAAAGATAAACCGTTTTTATGAGTTGTTTCCTCAGTTCTCGAAATTACCCCAAATACAGATCTCTGCAAATTTACCGGAAACCAGAGAGAAATTCCTGAATGCCCTCGATCCATTTCTCCCCGAGGGGCCCTGTTATTTTGATCCGGAGGAGCTTACAGATGCAAACCTGCGTTTTTTTGCCGCAGAGTTCATTCGGAAACAGATAATCCTTAACACCCGGGAGGAAGTTCCGCACGCCTGCTTTGTGGAGATCGAGTCTTACAAGGAAGATCAGGACAAACATCGTATTCATGCTACAATTCATGTGGAAACTGCCGGTCAGAGGGGAATAATTGTGGGCAAAGGGGGATCGATAATCACCAGAATCCGTAAAAACGCAGAAAAAGAGATGGCAGCGATGGTACAGATGCCGGTTTCCATCACTTGTCATATCAAAATATCCCCTAAATGGAGAGATAACGAGAGATTTCTCAAGTTTATGGGGCTACCTGCGAAGTAAACAGGGTTTAAAATTTTGTGCTATTCCATACTTTAAAAATTCATCAATGGCGTACTCCTGCCACTGTGGGTCCAGTCCTAAGGAGAGATTATCCCAGAAATACCCGGCGATAAAGCCTCCTTCACCTTTCCATAGCATCTGAAGCATTTTGCGGGCTTCTGCGCGGATAAGCTGTTCGTTGCGAGACTGGAGAGTGGTATGGATATCGACCGGACACCAGAACGATACATGGAATTTATCCCGATACCTCTGGAGCACATCCAAGCCGATAGATCCAGGACTGTCGATCTGGATACAATCAATACCACTTGAGATCAGTTCCGGTATCCGCGCGACCTCCTGGAAAGAGTGCATGATTACTTTCAAATCCAGACTGTGGGCAAAATCGCAAAGTGATTTGATCCGTGGCCCGAATTCCTCTTTCCATAATGATGGACCTGGGGATAGCTGAGATGTTTCACCCAAATCCTCTATTATCATGACTCCGTCTGCACCGGCATCTTTAAACCCGTTGATCTGGGTTTTCAGAACAGAATCTATTCTATCGTGAAGATGACGGATAGTGTCGATATCGGTAATGACAAGTGATTGATAATTGTCCACGAGGGAGTTTGCAATCTCATAAGTACTGCCGGTCAATACACCTATATGCCAGAACTGTGGGGTATTTTGAAATGCATATCTGGTATTAAAATATAGGGCGTGGTTACTGAAGTCAGGGAATTGATAAGAGTCAATATCCTGGAGCTTCTGTAACCCGCCTTTGATAATTTTTCCTTTAGAACTGTAATTGGTTTTCTGCCATTCGTTACCCCACTCATCAACTCTTCTCCAATCCAGTTCACCAACTCGTTTCCATTCATTCTGTGGAGCAGAGATATGAATTCCTGTCCACACGAAATCAGAAGGGAAGAACGAGTGAGCAACCCTTGGAGGACATTGAAAATTCAAAGTTCGCTGTACAATTTCCTTACTGTTCATATAGGCTGCTGAGCGGCACGATGTGGTCGATATTGGACTTTACGTGCCAGTGATGGGCTCAAGAAAGCTACATACAATGCAGCCAACCCCACTATAGCATAGACAAATGGTGCTACTGTTCCGAAAATAGCTGCAACCAGATCAAAACCAAAAAAACCGATCAGTCCCCAGTTTATTCCACCAATAATTAGCAGCACAAGTGCTGTCCAGTCAAGAGCATTTAATGTTTTCATGCAACCTCCTTGTTACATTTATATTACGGGTGATTGACCCTTTCAGTTAAAGAATCTGCTTAACCGATTCAAAAACTTTCAGTAACTGGATACAATTTCGATTGAGTAACCTGCCATAAGCAGAAAAAGATAGTTTCGCACACTCGCTGCAGGTGCAGTGTTAAAAACATTGATTGCTCCAAGATTATAGCGAAAATCAAAGACCAGATTTCCGGGGCCTAAAGGAATGCCAAAGTCGATTCCGGTAGTCAATCCCAGATCTATGGTGTTGGTATAGCGCTCAAAAACCTCTCCCACAGTGACATCATCACCAATAATTGTTTCTACTACTTCTTGAGGGGCATCTGTCAGACGTGCACGGAACATCCAGGAAAGATATGGACCAAAGTATATTTGCGGTCGGAACAGTACCGGAATGGTAATCTTGGCAAGCCAGGGCAATTGAAGATAATCAGCAAACACATCGAATGAAAACTCTTCACCATCTATGCTTCCTTCCCAGTTCTTCCCTCCTCGCATATAGTTAATTTCTGTCTGAACGGAAAAAAGATCCGGCAGAAGGTTACGGGTGTTGAATAAACCTACTGTAAACCAGTACAGATTCTGTTCGTCAAGGTTTGGAATTTCACTTCTGAGCCGCCCGTTCAGATTATCGGAACCATCACCCCAGAAATTGGAGATGGTGAAACCTCCTTTGATCCCGATTGTTTTATCTTGTCCATAGAGACACGCCCAACAACCAAAAATGATCACCATTAAAGCCACTGCCTTCCTCATACTGCCTCCTTTTTTCAAAACAGGGTTTTATCAGGAAAAAAAAGAGCGCAAAGTATGTGCCTGTATTGGGCAAATTTTCACTCAATAGAGTTCACTTGCATTCCCCCCCTAGTCCATACTATATTGACTACCATGAAAAAATTAGAACTGCTTATGGATGAACATGCCCTGGATCTGGCATTAACCCGCATCACTCATCAGATACTGGAAAGAAACAAGGATCTGAATAATTTCGGCATTGTGGGGATGCAGACCAGAGGAGTCTATCTGGCTTCACGCATTGTTAAAAAAATCAATGAATTGGAAAGAAAGTCCCTGATACCGGGAATCCTGGATGCCACCCTTTACCGCGATGATTACCGCACCGCTTTCAGGCATCCGGAAGTTAAAATCACCGATATACCTTTTGATATCAGTGGTATGAATCTGGTGCTGGTTGATGATGTCCTTTTTACAGGAAGATCAGTCAGAGCGGCTCTTGATGCACTGATGGATCTGGGGAGACCCAAAACGATTCAACTGGCAGTTCTGGTTGATAGGGGAAACCGCGAACTGCCCATCAGAGCAGATTATGTGGGAAAGAAAATAACTACTTTGCGAAATCAGGAAGTCTCTTTAAAAGTTAAAGAGATCGATAGCGAGGATTCATTATGGCTTATGGAACTGGAGGAAGGTGACTGATCAATGGGACTTCACATCCAGCATCTGCTAGGACTGGAGGGCGTTTCCAGAGAAGATATCACTCTGATTCTTGACACTGCTGATTCTTTTTACGAAGTTCTCCAAAGAGAGATTAAAGTCGTTCCCACACTCAGGGGAAAAACCGTTGTCAATCTATTCTACGAAAACAGTACCCGCACCCGAATCTCTTTCGAATTGGCTGAAAAACGGCTGAGTGCAAGCCCGCTAAACTTTTCTGCAGCCACAAGTTCTGTAAACAAAGGAGAGACTCTCAGAGATACCATCCGCAATATCGAAGCCATGAAAATCGATATGGTGGTGGTACGGCACGCCTCTGCGGGAGTTCCCCTGTTTCTTACAAAATGTACAGATGCAGTAATTATCAATGCCGGCGATGGACTTCATGAACATCCTACCCAGGCGCTTCTGGATATTATGACCATCCGGCAGAAACTGGGAAAACTTGAGGGGCTTAAGGTGGCAATCATCGGTGATGTATTCCATAGCCGTGTGGCTCGTTCCAATGCCTGGGGAATGAGCACCATGGGGATGAACGTGGTTTTGTGCGGTCCTCCCACTTTGCTTCCTCAGCATAGGGAAAGTATGGGAGTACCGGTTACCGATAATCTGGAAGAAGCACTGGATGGGGCAGATGTGATCATGCCTCTGAGACTGCAACTGGAACGACAGGCCAGCGGTGCATTTCCCACTATTCGTGAATACAGAGATCGCTATGGGCTGGATCTCGAAAAATTATCTGCTCTTTCCAAAGATGTTCTTATTATGCACCCCGGACCAATTAACAGAGGAATCGAACTGGCTTCCGATGTTGCCGATGGACCAAAATCTGTAATACTGCAGCAGGTTACCAATGGAGTAGCGGTTCGTATGGCGGTGCTTTATCTGCTCGGAGGCGGTGAAAATGGTTAAAAAACATGGCAGTACGGTTTATTATCCCTTTAACGGATCAAAAAAGGCACAGCCGATTCTGCTTATAAATGGAAGGCTTATCGATCCGGTAAATAACCTCGATGGCATCTATCATTTGCTAATAGAAGATGGCAAAATCAAATCTATCTCCGAACAAATACCTGCTTTCAGTTCCGATATTCAAACTATCGATGTCAGAAACAAGTGGGTCGTTCCAGGCCTGATGGACATGCATGTGCATCTGCGGGAACCTGGAAGAGAGGACAAGGAAACCATTGCCACAGGAACACAGGCTGCTGCTGCCGGCGGATTTACTTCTGTAGCCTGCATGCCTAATACCACCCCTGCGCTGGATGAAGAGTCAAAGATCAGATACGTCATTCAGCATGGTGAAGACTGTCCCTGCAGAATCTATCCTATCGGGGCCATAACCAAGGGGCTTGAAGGTGAAGAGCTTGCTCCTATGGGTGAAATGGTAAAGACTGGAGCCAAGGCCGTGTCTGATGATGGTAAATCGGTTGCAAAGCCCAACCTGATGAGAAATGCCCTCAATTATTCCAAATCTTTTAATATCCCGGTTATCTGCCATTGTGAAGATACTGCGCTGAGTCAGAAAGGTCACATGAATGAGGGAATTGTCTCCACCAGACTTGGCATAAGGGGAATTCCTGCCATTGCAGAGGAGATCATTGTTGCCAGAGATCTTCTTCTTGCAGAATACACTGGTGCCCGGGTACATATCGCTCATGTGTCTACCGCAGGATCGGTTCGACTTATTCGTGATGCAAAAAGCCGTGGAGTCAAAGTCACCTCCGAAACATGTCCGCACTATGTTACTCTTATCGATGAAGATGTGGGGCCATACGATACCAATAAGAAAATGAACCCACCGTTGCGCACTGCTAAAGACAGGGATGCTGTGATTGCAGGACTGGTTGATGGCACAATCGATGTCATTGCCAGCGATCATGCGCCCCATGTATCAGAGGAAAAGGATGTGGAATTTGATGCAGCAGCTTTTGGGGTGATCGGACTGGAGACATCGGTGGGTATAGTGATGACCTATCTGGTGGCAAAAGGGATTCTCTCTCCCTCCGATATGATAAGAAAGATGAGTGTGGAGCCAAACCGTATCATGGGAACCGCAGGCGGAACACTTTCTACAGGTGCAATCGCAGATATTACCATAATCGATCCTGAAGCAAACTGGGTGGTTAATCCGCAGCATTTCTTCTCAAAATCCCGTAACACTGCTTTTAATGGCTTTTCGCTCAAGGGTTACGCATGGATGACTATTCTTGGTGGACAAATCGTGTTCAGGAGAGAAGGGTAGAAAAACTGAATATCGAATATCGAATAGTCAGACTGCTAATCATATCACCATGTGATAGTCCCAAGTAGTGAACTGGAAATTACGATGATTAACCGCTGTTTTCCCATTTTTAGTCTGCTGTTTCTGTCCTATGCTGCCGGTTCACATGCGGAAAAATCTTCTGATTCTGTATCCATTATTATAAAGCATGCAAAATCCCAGACAGAGGTTACCAGGTATTATGATCCATCTTATGTAAAGCTGGATTATCCCGGAGGAGATGTTTCACCGGAGCGGGGTGTCTGCACCGATGTGATTATCAGGGCATTCAGGGCAGTAGGGGTGGATTTGCAAAAAGAGATACACGAGGATATGAAGAGGAATTTTGAGAGCTATCCAAAGCTTTGGGGGCTTAAGAAACCAGATCCCAATATTGATCATCGGCGAGTACCCAATATAGTGACATTTTTAACCAGAAGAGCCAAGGCGGTAGAAGTTTCCCAAGAGGGGAGTGATTATCTTCCCGGAGATATTGTTGTGTGGAAGATTCCGGGGGATCTTGATCATATAGGTCTGGTGGTAGATGTGCGTGTGCGCAATACCGACCGATTTGCGGTTGTACACAATATCGGCAGAGGTGCACAGGTAGAGGATGTTTTGTTTGAATATAAGATCACCGGGCATTTCAGATATTTTGGGGAAAGCACGAATTCTAAATTCTAAATCCGAAATACGAAACAGGATGGGGAAGCAGGATAGGGAAAGGACGAAAGCCTAAGCACTATCTCAGAAACCATGCACGATTTTTTCTCTTCTTATTTCTTGTTCTTGTTTCGGATTTCGAATTTTCTTACACCCTTCCTGTTTCGGATTTTCTCCTTTTCTTGTTTCGGATTTCGAATTTTCTTCCTTCCCCTCCTGTTTCGAATTTTTCTTCAGACTGTCATTTTAGTTTCCCCGTTGGATTCCAGAAATTATATTCTACCATCAAATTTAAAACGGGGTGTGGCGCAGTCTGGTAGCGCACGTGGTTTGGGACCACGGTGTCGGGGGTTCAAATCCCTCTACCCCGAAAATAATTTAAGATTATCGATTGCCCCTGTAGCTCATCTGGATAGAGCATCTGCCTTCTAAGCAGAGGGTAACAGGTTCGAATCCTGTCAGGGGTAATTTTTTATTTGAGAGAAACCGTGATGGTCTGAGGTTACGGTTTTGTAAACATCGCCTCAGTTTTATCCTTCCTTGTCATTATTTACCAGATTAAACAGTTGTGAAAATTACGGCTATGGGGATTCCATTTTTCAGTACAGCGTTATTTCGTTTTGTCCTTTTTTAGCACCGAAGCGAAAAAAATATCACAATCTTTAAGGTTCCGGCAATTTCAGGCATTTCGATGAATCCCGAAAAGAGCACATTGTTCATTTCATAAATGGCCTATGTTTTGGCATATTTATTGTTATGTAATTAAAGTTAATCTTTATAAAAATCCGGTTTTTGAGAAATTCATAAATTAAAAACAATTAATATTAAACATGCTTTCAATATCAATCGAGAATGCCATTGATTGCATTAAAAACTTTGGTTTGCTGAAAGGCTTATTCCTTATTTTTTTTATTTGTGCGCATACATGGATTTATTGCCTTTATAATCAAAGAATTAACGATGCCAAAGAGCAAATTAAACGTATCGCGAATGAAAACCGGGAATATCGGGAACGTTTTTTATCCCTGTTAGATAACAGATTCGATTACAAACCAAAATTCAATGGACCACCAGTAATAACTCAATCGAAACGCTAAAGGAAGGAAAAAATGATTTTAACTTTATGTATTGTTTTTTCTATAATGGCATTCCTTACCTGGGCCAAATTGAATAGCCTCAAAAAGCATGATGAGACCCTTTATAGATTTTGCGATGTCCGACGCAAAATGATGCAGTATTTAAGAAATAATTATGAGACTATTTCTAAAAACGACTATCATAATCTAAGGAAGTCTTTGGACCTGCTAAATAACAATATCCATTATTTCGATATTTATAAAACTCACATCTTTAATTTGTCTTTTTTAATGGGCATTTTTAAGGCTGCCAAAGAGAACCTTAATGAAGTTAATAAATTACAGGATGTGAATAACCAGGAAATAAAAAGTCTGATTTCCTCTTTTGAAAAAGCTTTTCTGATCGCTTTCTTCAGGTTTACACCATGGCTTAAAACCAGGTTGTGTATTGGTTTTTTCGTTTTTGTATTGTCACTAATCGGCAGAGCTTCACAAAGCTTGAGCAGAAAGACTGCTTCGAAAGTTAAAAATGCGATCTCAACAATTCAAATGATAGAAGACAGAAAACTTTCATATTCAATGTAACCGTGTTTCTGTATACTTGTGGTATTGGAGTGCATCGAATTATGTGATGCAGTTTTAACTATCAGGCTTCCTTATTTCCCATTTTCCTGGCAGAATCACCTAAGACAATATCTTTCTTGAATGGCTTGTTTTAGCATGGGGTATCCTATTACTAAAGGCCCGCAGTGACCACTTGGTCCCGAACCAAGTAAGTACCCACATTTTAGTGGATTATTTAATCATTTTTTGATGATTGCGTGAATTTTAGCAAAACAGGGGCTTTTATTTCAATACTCTGTAAGAACTATTTAGATCATTCCTGATCAATTATCGATCCACACACCAAACACTTAAAAATCTTCTTCTTGGCCCGGAAATTTATTCCAGTTATTAAAATAACGATAGATGCAACAATGAAACATCCTAAAAGACACAATGCATGGATATGTAAAGGGTGGCCCTGGTAGATGATTGCAATAGCCCTAAAGCATATTGTGTATGCTACCAGCATCGTAAAAGCTGATATTATCATAATCCATCCAAGAATATTAAAAAAATCTGATCTTTTAGGCATCCGGGTTGGAATCATTGCCTTTTCGTTATTGCATATCTTGCAGTCAATGGCTATTGTGTACTTCAATATCTGCATAAAATTCCCCAGATGTTTTTTTTGATGACTTTTTGTTTTATTTCAATTGAATTATCATATTTAATCTACTGCTATTCCCATAGGATTTCAAAAAAATTGACAAAAAAGCTGGCCATGTGACATGTTTAATTTGATCCTAAAACTTAAACAGAGGAGTTACAATGAAGTCAGCCAAACATAAATTTACATTATGAAGCAGGTACTTGAAATATTCCAGCATATCTGGTTCCAAAAATAGCCAGAAAGCATGGTGTAGATAAGAAAGTACGAACATATTCACCCTGGAGTCTTGTGGTTTCAATGATACTTGGTCAACTTACTCATGCGCTATATGTGATCTTCATAAGGGGCATTGTCCACTATCCGCAATGCAACACCGCCAAGCCGTAATGGGTTATCATATATGCTAATGCAGTTTGAGGAAGCGCAATGACACGAGAGCTTTTTTACGAAACGCTGACTCATTTTTCAACTCTTTATTCCAAGATTTGGCAGGTTTGACAACTCAATTAAGCTTCCAAGGGGAATTAAAAGAACGTTAAAAATTGTAGACTCTCCGGCTCCCTGGTCCCGAACCAAATGCCCACTATGGCTATCCTATGCTCACACAGGACCAGCCTATGTTCAACAAACGAAACTCCTTTTTCAACAAACATCAATCAATTCTCAACAAACAACGGTGTCTGCTCAACAAACCAAATTCTTTTTTCAAAAAACAACGATCAATTTCAAAAGAACAATGGCGACTGTTCAACAAACAAAATTCTTTGTTCAACAAACATCATCCTTTGTTCAACAAACATCATTCTTTGTTGGAACAGGTTCAACCAATTTTTTTGTTGGGCGGGTCAATAAAAATTCTTGTATGTCGTATGTTTTTCATGGAATAATTGATGTTTGCCAAAGGAAAAACAATCATTTTCAAAGAGTTCACAATCATTTTCAAAGAATTTTTCTTGTTTTTTTTGCATCTGTCTTTAATCAGAATAGAATGATCCTTTTTCAACTAGGAATTTTCCTATTTTTTATAAAGGAAAAAAATTATAAAAGTAAAAAAATGGCCGGTTTTGTAAAGGAAATCGATCCTTTTGCAAAGAAAAAGTGACATTTGGCAGCTAAAATCTGGCCATTTTGGGCATATTTTCTGAATCTCCTTAAGACCAACCTGCGTTATTTGACTAAAATAAGCAATTATCATCAGGAATCGAGTGAAAACGGGGGGGCTGAGGGACGAATATGAGGCGCTCTTTCAGAGCAGAAGGGTCCTTTTTAAGCAGCTCTTTGAGACTGCCCCGGAGATAATTTTCTTCCCTACATAATATTTTACCTCTGGGGAGAAGAGATGGTGCTGCTTTTTTGAAATTACTCCTGATTTAGAATTGCTTCTAAATTCGATATGAGTCTAATACAGAGTGGAGCTGGAATCACCTACCAAATAGATAACTGAATCGGCTGCCGGAAAAAACACAACAGACAGGCT
>Ga0209510_1000098_pt1 | contig 128438 bp, 106 predicted proteins | sample BiotimSIPDNA_FD_185749 | JGI IMG/M metagenome (GOLD analysis project Ga0209510, IMG submission 185749) | Anaerobic biogas reactor microbial communites from Washington, USA - Biogas_R1 time_0 SIP DNA (SPAdes) (version 2) | ecosystem: Engineered > Bioreactor > Anaerobic > Unclassified | place...
ATAGTATTTTTAATGCTAAAACAAAACGAGAATTATTCGCACTTTGCTTTAGCATTCATTTTGATTACAGATTATTTAATCCGATAAAAATGGCCCCCTTCGGGAGCCATTAATTTGCGGATTAACACAGAATATTTTCTTACCCCTGTTGGACACATAAACTCAATGCTTCTAGGTCCAATATGCGATAAAATGTTGGGATATCCTGTTATATTTTCCCCAAGGATCCATCTGTCAGATGATTAGCAGTATACTTATGTCTCGGGGTAAGATTCCGGGCTATTAGTTTATCTTAGTGAAAAGGCTGTCCCAGTTCATTAAATTTACAAAGGGGGCAGCCACTTTTTATTTAGGATATGAGGTTTACAACCCAGAAATAATAGGCTTGGCTAACTAAGCTCTAGTCGCAATGCGAATAGGACTTTGCATATGCTATTCTACCCTCAAACAAACTGGCTTGGATAAGTAAGTGTCGATCCTCTGGCACCATAGAAAATAGAGGGTTTTAGCCCTCTTTATTTTTTGCCCTTACTCCCATAGATCTACTGCCGATTTTAAACATTACCTGCTACTGTCTACAGGATTTCCTTGCTTAAAACCTGCGAATATTTTAAAATTAAGGCAAATCAGTCCAAGGAGGGATAATTTTATGAAAAAGGAATATCTCTTCTTTCTTGTTATGGTATTAGCCGCAGCAGTTATTACAGGAGCAACTATAGGCTTGATAAGTAACTTCCATTATATTGAGAAACAGGTTCAAGAAAATCAAAGTGCGGCAGAAACTCCCCAGCAGCAAGCTTCTGCCCCCTTGGATGAACCAAATAATCCTGTTAAGAGCAAAACTGTCAATTCCGAGAGTAAAGAAAATATTAATAATAATGAAGTAGAAGTAAAAAAAGTTGCTGTAGTTCGGCCTGCAACTTCTTCAACCGAACAGGGATATTTGGTTTTAAGCAGGGAGGAAAAACAACAGATAATTGATATGCTGGTAAGCCTTGGTGCTACTAGAAATGGCGATTACAATGCATTTATTCGCAACTTTCAGAAAGAAAAATCGCTTCCCCCTACCGGAAGCTTGGATTCGCTTACCTTACATGCCATTATTAATGAAGTTACGAGGCAAAAAGCGGCTGGAATGGTCAATAGCTAATTATTTGAACAAAAAAGAAAGAGTTGGTACTCTTTCTTTTTTTATATAAAAACTACTATTACGACCCTCTCCCGAATAAAATTGTTTTATGTGGTAAAGTTTGTGTTAATATAGAGGGAGGGGTGAAAAGAAATGTCCTTAAATCTGGAACTTCACGCAAAAGAATTTCTTCTTTATCCTATTCTTCAAAACATAAATGAGGGCATTTTGATTACCGACACTTCTTTACAGGTTATATTCTTCAATGAGCACGCAGAAAAAATCTACCATATCGATGCAGAAAATGTTATCGGCCACCACGTAGATACACTTAAACCCAGCCTTAATCTAGAAGCTATGATTAGTAACCAGCAACGACTGGTAAAAGATAAAGCGTTTATAAATGGTGATGAAGTAGTTATCGTTAAAGGTTTGCTGGAGTTAGCTCCAGGACAGTTTGCCGCTTATGCCATACTTCGCAACAGTTATAGTATAGAAGAGAACCAGTTGGATTCTTTATTACAGACTCCTTATGAAGGAATTGCGGTATTTAATGATAACCTGCGCTTGATTTATGCCAATGATGTATGTTTCCGTTTTTTCAACTGCAACTCTAAAAACGAGCTTTATGATGAACTGGTCTCGCTTATTCCTCGTACAAGCCTGCAGGATTCTATGAGTAAAGCAAAGCCTATATCAGGGGAAGTAATTAACCTTCGGGGAAAACTATTTGAACTAGTTTTCCTACCGGTGATACGTTATAACCGGACTGTAGGTATAATCGTAAAAGGTATTCCTGCCTACCGCCAGGAGCGAACCTGGGGCCAAATGGTTGAGCAGTATAAGTACGGAACCGCCCAGTACTATTTAGATAGCATTATAGGAACAAACAAGGAACTACTCAAACAAAAAGAGCTTGCCGCTAAAGCTGCCCGCACTATCTCAACGGTTTTGATTACAGGAGAAAGCGGAACTGGTAAAGAGATATTTGCCCACGCTATTCATAACATCAGCCCACGTCGTAAAGGCCCGTTTATAAAAGTAAATTGTGCTGCAGTACCTGAGACCCTTTTGGAATCAGAACTTTTTGGCTATTCGGAAGGGGCTTTTACCGGGGCTCGCAAAGAGGGAAAACCAGGGAAGTTTGAACTGGCTAACCATGGTACTATTTTCCTGGACGAAATTGGCGACATGTCTCTTTCCATGCAAGCCAAGCTGTTAAGGGCATTGCAAGAAAAGGAAGTTGAACGGGTGGGAAGTGTCCATACTACCAGAGTAAACGTCCGGGTGATTGCCGCTACCAATCAGGATTTGCATAAGCTGGTAGCCGAAAATAAGTTTCGTAAAGATTTGTTTTATCGTTTAAATGTGATAATTCTTAATCTCCCCCCTTTACGGATACGAATAGATGACATTCCTCTTATTAGTAATGCTTTATTACAACGTATCAACCAGGAATTGGGAACCCGGGTCAGCAGGATTAGTAATGAAGTAATTGAATGTTTTTGCCGTTATGACTGGCCCGGAAATGTACGGGAGTTGGAAAATACTCTGGAGCGGGCTATAAATTTCTGTGAGGGTAATACCATTACTCTGGATCATATTCCGCAGCAAATTAAGTCAGGTAATGTTTCAGAATCACCAATACCTAATTCCGATGGGACCCTGGAAACCCTGATGGAACAACGTGAGAAGGAACTTATTATTGCTACCCTTAACAACTACGGCGGAAATAAAACGAGAACGGCTAAGGCTCTAAATATTCATCGCTCGGTACTGTACCGAAAAATAAATAAATATAATATCCGCACTTTATAAAACTTGTCTTATTTGTGCGACATTGTAGCTCTAGTGTTTCACCCGGACAACCTTCTATGATATCGGGGTTCTGCTTTATGTTGTCGCTTGCAGGCGACACGAGGCTCAGCAACGCTGGAAATGGTATAAACGTTCGAATGCCTGAGAATTGAAGGGGCGTGGCTTTTTATCGCTTTTTTCCGTGGTGGTACAATAATTGCATAAATTGTGGCAAGACACCAGAGTCCAACTAATAGTAAGGGAGGTGACTGTAACTAGTTTAAGTTGACCCATATTCTTCTAGATTTGTTGTGCTTAGATAAGAAAGATATATTAAGGGGGTTACTTTAAGATGGAAATTAATAAAATTGCAGTACTTGGTGCAGGTACTATGGGTATGGGTATTGCCTGGGCAGTAGCCGGAGCAGGAAAAAAGGTAGTTCTTTATGATTTAACCCAGGAAATCGTTGATAAAACCCTGGCCAGAATCGGCAAAGGTCTTGCCAGAGCTGAAGAAAAGGGTCAGGCTCCCGCCGGCGCCAAAGACTTTGTAACCGGTAATATTACTGGAACAGCTACACTGGAAGATATAAAAGATGTTGATTTTGTTATTGAAACTGTTATGGAAAGAATGGATATTAAGAAGGATGTATATGGAAAACTTTCAAACATTTTAGGCGATGATATTATTGTTGCTACCAACACCTCTTCTCTGTCCATCACCGAAATTGCTGCCGTTTATAAGAAGCCAGAAAACGTTATCGGTATGCACTTCTTCAATCCAGCTATGGTTATGCCACTAATCGAAGTTATTCCTTGCGTTCAGACTGCACCCGAAGTAATTGATGCAGTTATGGAACTTTCCAAAGCCATTGGCAAAAAGCCGATTAAGGTAAAAGAAGGCCCCGGATTTGTAGTAAACAGAATTCTGATACCTGGTATGAACGAAGCTGCCTTTATCCTGCATGAAGGATTGGCAACTGTAGAAGATATTGATAAAGCTATGAAAATGGGTGCTGGCTGGCCGATGGGTCCCTTCACTCTCTGCGACATGGTTGGTATCGATATTGCGCTAGCAGTAGCTAACACCCTGTTTGAAGAGACCGGTGATCCCAAGTATCGTCCGGCACCTCCCATCAAACAGTATGTTCGCGCTGGTTGGTTGGGAAGAAAGACTGGCAAAGGCTGGTATGATTACAGCAAAAAATAGTCATCAGCAGTAGCGAGTATAGATTAGATAGTTTTAAGGGGGTTAATTCATGTCATATAGAGATAAAGAGTATAAAACAATGTTATTATCTTTTGAGGATCCCGGCATAGCAATCATCCAATTCAATCGTCCCAAAGCATTTAATGCAGTTAATAACCAGTTCCTGGATGATATTTATGAAATTGCCATAGGTTGTCATGAGGACCCGGAAGTAAGGGTTATGATTTATACCGGTAATGAGAATTGTTTCGCAGCCGGAGCCGACTTGAAAGCTGTATCCAGCTATAATGCTTTCCAGGCTCGGAATTTCCTGGACAAAGTTCATCGGGGAGTTTTCGCAGTTGAAGACAACCATAAGCCGGCAATCGCTGCTGTAAATGGTCTGGCACTGGGTGGAGGCCTGGAAATTGCTCTGGCCTGTGATATTCGTATAATTGCGGATAATGCTACTCTGGGATTACCGGAAATTAACCTGGGTATTTTCCCTGGTGGCGGCGCAACCCAGAGAATGCCTCGTCAGACTCCGCTAGGTTTTGCCAAGCAATATGTATTTACCGGTGATTTCTTCGATGCTGCTACAGCAGACAAAATCGGTATAGCCAATATGGTAGTACCTGCCGCTGAGGTTATGGATACTGCCAAGAAGATGGCTAAAAAACTGGCCCGGAAATCTCCGCTTGCTCTCAGAGAAGCCAAACAGTCACTAAATAACTCCATGAATATGGATATCAAGTCCGGTTGCCGTTTTGAACAAATCGGCTGGTCATTGCTCTTCTCGGGCGAGGATCAGAAGGAAGGTATGACAGCATTCCTGGAGAACCGGAGAGCGGAATTTAAGGGTCAATAATTTTAAACCGTGGTCAAGCTTGTTTTTCTACTAAGCCGGGCGGGTGTGAAGAATAAACCACTCACAACTGTTTGGTATAGATTTTAAAGGTCTGATGGATTGCTGTTATTGGGCCAGTTAAAGGAAATACCGGACAGGATTTATTCTACACTGCATTCTCCTGCTAAAATAGTAGAATTATAAGTCAAAATTTAGGGGGATAATTTTATCCCCCTTTTTATTATTTTAAATGCTCCGGCTTTCAAATTAGTGAGTATCTAATTACTATGCATTTTTTTGTTATAGTACCCGGGCAAGTCCCCGATATACTCTGCCGCGGGGTGTATCCAGAGTGACTATCATTCCATCCTCCAGGATAGTAGTGGCGTCACGGGCACCTACTATTACGGGAATATCAGCATTTAAACCCATAATTGCCGCATTAGAGGTGAGACCACCTTCCTCGGCAATAAGGCCGGTAATCAAGTTCAGGTAGGGGGCCAGGTTGCTATCAGCACTTCCCGTTACCAGTATATCTCCGGCTTCAATCTTATCTATATCCCGGGCATTCATAACTATTTTAACCGGGCCGCTAACCGGGCGGGTACCTATACCCATACCCTGGATTAGAATTTCTCCTACCGTATCAACCTTTAACATATTGGTTCCGCCGGATTTTCCAGCAGGAATACCAGCAGTTAAAACTATTAAATCACCGTTATTTATATAACCATTTTGTAACGCGGTTTTAATTGATTCCGCGAAAAGTTCATCAGTTCCTTCAGTTTCTTTTATAAGAACTGGCTTTACCCCCCACACCAAAGCTAATTTATGCATTATTTTATGTTCATGGGTGGCTGCAATTATCTGAGCCTGAGGCCGGTATTTTGCTGCCATTTTGGCGGTAAATCCGGTACGAGTAGCAGTAATAATGGCTGATGCACCCAGATTCATGGCTGCTGTACAGGTAGCATAACTTATAGCGTCGGTAACTGAAGCAGTACGCTGGGGTCGTTTTTGGCGCAGGATATCCGAGTAAGGTAAAACCTCTTCAGCCCGGGTAGCTATACGAGCCATAGTTTGTACTACTTCGACCGGATATTTGCCGGCAGCACTTTCCCCGGACAGCATAATGGCATCAGCACGTTCAAAGATAGCATTAGCCACATCGGAAACCTCGGCTCGGGTGGGACGGGGATTATTTATCATAGATTCCAGCATCTGAGTTGCTATTATAACCATCTTCCCCATCTGGCTGCAATCTTCAACAATGGTTTTTTGCACCAACGGCACTTCCTCAACTGCTATTTCTACCCCCAGGTCACCTCGGGCTACCATCACTCCCTCGGCTACCCGGATAATCTCAGCCAGGTTGTCAACCCCTTCCTGGCTCTCTATTTTGGCGATTATATCAATATCTGCCCCTCTTTGTTCCAGAATACGCCTGATGTCAATTACATCCTCCGCAGTTCTTACAAAGGAGGCAGCTATAAAGTCCACTTCGTTATCTATACCAAAGTTAATATCACCAATGTCCTTTTCACTTAAAAAAGGAAGCGCTATTCTTACCCCGGGCACATTAACACCTTTTCGCTCCCCCAATTCCCCTCCGTTAATAACCCGACAGACTATATCGGTATGATTACTTTCTTCTACCCGAAGATTGATTAGCCCATCTGATAAAAGAATACTGGTTCCTGTTGTTACCTCCTGGGGAAGGTGGGAATAGTTAATCATTACTTCGTTCTCGTCCCCGACTATTTCGCGGGTAGTAAGTATAAAAGGCTGACCTGTCTTAAGTGAAACTTTACCGGCCTTCAATTTCCCGGTTCTAATCTCCGGCCCTCTGGTATCAAGCATTATAGCTATTGGTTTACCACAGATTTGAGCGGCTTCACGCACCGCAATTATTCTTTGCCGATGATCTTCGTGGCTGCCATGGGAAAAGTTCAGCCGGGCCACATTCATACCGGCTTCGATCATTTGCACCAGTGTCTCTACTTTTTCACTGGCCGGGCCTATAGTACAAATAATTTTTGTTTTCCTCACATTCTCACCTCCAAACCGAAATTATATTTTCTGACGCGGAAGGACGTGGATTATTTTAGGATTTCCGCGGAATTTTTTAAAATGCATCGTGACTCCGTATTATATAGACAGCATGCGGGCGATTTCAAACATATCCAGTTCTGGAGTTTTATTTCCGTTTACAATTTCCGCCAGTGGAATCGGATGAATTTTATCTTCGTGATAGGCCATCATTACATTTCTCTGATTTTCTATTATGCAATCGATGGCAGCCTTACCCATGCAGGAAGCCATGATACGATCAACCGCACTGGGGGTTCCTCCCCGCTGGGTATGCCCCAGGATGCTTACCCGAGTATCCTGCCCGGTTCGCTTTTCGATTTCCGCTTTTAAATCCATAACCGGGTAGACACCCTCTGCCACTACTATAATACTGTGCAATTTGCCCCGCTCCGTTCCCCGGTTTATCTTATCCACTACCTGATTCAGATCTGGGGCTATTTCCGGTATTAGAATAGACTCCGCTCCTCCGGCTACACCGGCATGAAGGGCAATTTCTCCACAATCTCTTCCCATTACTTCTATTATGAATACTCGACCGTGACTGGTTGCAGTATCGCGAATGCGATTAATTGCCTCCAGAGCAGTATTTACAGCACTGTCAAAGCCGATGGACTGGGTATAAACAATATCATTATCTATGGTTGCCGGTATGCCTATAACATTAATACCCATTCGGGAGAACTCATAACCACCTCTGAGACTACCGTTTCCGCCAATAATCACCAGGTGTTCTATTCCCATCTTCTCTAAATGGTCATAGGCTTGCTGACGACCTTCGTCATTCATAAAGACGGCGGAGCGTGAGGTCCTTAGTATAGTTCCTCCACGGTGAATAATATCAGCAACTGAACCCAGTGTCATAGGATTCAAATGCCCACTTACCAAACCCTCGAATCCCTGGTAAACACCGTATGCTTCTACACGTTGATAAATAGCCGATCGAACTACTGCCCTAATCGCGGCATTCATACCCGGCGCATCACCGCCACTGGTTAACAATGCTACCCTGGTCAATACGAACCTCCTCTTACTTGCCCGGCTTTCCTCCACTGCTGGGACTTTCAGATTTTACTATGCCGTAGCGGGTATATATCTCGGCATGTCCTCTGATTTTCATAGCCGAGGTATGTTCAGTAAACTGAAGAATCATAACTTCGCCCTGGTCAAGTTTTTCGGTGTGGTGAAACTTGGTATCCCGGCCTCGGGTAAGGCCTATCAGGGTTACCCCGTTTTCCTGTGCCTTAACTACAATATAATCTTCTCCCATATAGTTTTCATTCATGCACGAATCCCCCTTTATTGAATTTTGAATTCTTAATTTTAAATTTTTAATTATGGTGGAAATGCTTTGCATTTCTCTTTATTTCAGCCCTATGTGCGCTAATATATTTAATTATAATAAAAGAAATGCGTAGGCATTTCTACGTTAATCCAAAATTAAGAATTCAAAATTCAAAATTATTATTATGCAAACCAGATATTTTCACGGCCAAAGAGTGCGGATAGTTTTTCCTTTAGTTCTATATGCGGCCTAACTCTAAGATTATCGTTAAGCACCAGTACCCTTCTTCCCGGCATGTGAAGTATTACTTCCTGTTCTCCCGGGAATTTTTTAAGCAGTGTTACCATAGCCTCCTTTTTATCATTGGTGTCGTTACTATCATCAATACGTATATTTAATTCTTTAAGATTTGCCGGTATGGGCTGTACCCGGCGCAGGGAGATTTTTGGTTGTTCCTCCCTGGTATCCAGGTATCCTTCCATTATCACCGCCTGATCAGATTCGAGGTTATTAGCGTTTCGACGATAAGCTGAAGGAAAAACCATTACCTCCATCCTGCCGCTGAGATCTTCTAAAATAAAGCGGGCGTAACTGTCTCCGCGCCGGCTAACCTTGCGACTCAGGTTAATCACGGTTCCTGCCACCCGCACGTAAGTATCTTTCGGGTTACTTTGTAAATCGGCCAGTTGACAGGTAGTGAGGAGCGGCAAAAGATTCCGGTATTCATCCAGGGGGTTAGCAGAAACATAAAATCCTAGCACCTCTTTTTCCCGATTCAGTAGATCTCTGCTCTCCAATTCCCCTTTCACCTGGGGGCGAGGTTCCTCAATCATACTGCTGTCATCACCGAATAAAGACATCTGATGGCTGGACTTGCTCTGTTTTACCTGAGCTGCCAGTTCCATACACTCATCCATTATCGACAGGGCCTGTTTACGGGTTATGCCCAGGGAATCAAAGCACCCCGCTACGATAAAGTTTTCCATCACCCGTTTGTTTATATGAGCCAGGTCAACCCGTTGACAGAAATCAAACAGGGAGGTAAATGGACTTTGTTTACGATTTTCAACTATATTTTTAACTGCATTAATACCTACATTCTTAATGGCTCCCAGGCCAAAGCGGATTTTACCTCCGGTTACGGTAAAGTTCTCATAACTTTCATTGATGTCGGGAGGAAGAACCTGAATCCGCATCTTCTGGCATTCTTTAAGGTAGAATACTACTCGATCCTGGTTGTCAATCACACTGCTTAAGAAAGCACACATGTATTCTACCGGATAATGGGCCTTAAGATATGCAGTCTCATACGAAATCATGGCATAAGCAGCCGAATGGCTTTTATTAAAACCATAACCGGCAAAGCTCTCCATTATGTCAAAGAGCCGGGTTGCGGTTTTTTCATCAATATTATTACAACGAGCTGCTCCCTCTATAAATTTATCTCGTTGAGCGGCTAACTCTTCCGGCTTCTTTTTACCCATAGCCCGGCGCAGGACATCAGCTTCACCCATGCTAAAACCAGCCAGGTCACTGGCTACCCGCATAACCTGTTCCTGGTATAATACCACCCCATAGGTCTCTTTCAGTATGTTTTCCAACCGGGGATGAATGTACTCTATTTCCTGGTTACCGTTCTTGCAGTTTATAAAATCTTCTACCATACCACTCCCCAGCGGGCCAGGCCGGTACAGAGCAATGACTGCTATCAGGTCTTCAAAACGGGTGGGCTTCATTTCTCTTAGTATCCTCCGCAGTCCATCACTTTCCAGTTGAAATACCCCGATGGTGTTTCCCTGGGCCAGCAATTCGTAAACGATGGAATCATCCAGAGGAGTATTTTCCAAATCAACTGTTATCCCTCTGGTCTTTTCTATTATCTCCAGGCATCGGTCAATAACGGTAAGAGTCCTCAAGCCCAAAATATCCATCTTTAAAAGGCCAATATCTTCAACCGTTTCCTTGGTAAATTGGGTAACTACATTTCCGTCCGGGGTTTTCTGCAGGGGCAGAATAGTAGTTAAAGGTTCTTTTCCAATTACAACCCCAGCTGCATGAATAGATGCATGCCGGGGCATCCCTTCAACTGCCCGGGCCATATCAATAATTTTGCGAGCGGTAGTATCATTCTGATAAGCCTGGGTAAGCTCAGGGGATATCTCAAGGGCCCGGTCTATGCTTACCCCCAGTTCCGCAGGTATCATCTTGGCCAAACGGTCTACATCACCATAAGGTATATCCAGAGCCCGGCCTACATCTCGTATAGCCGCCCGGGCGGCCATAGTACCAAAGGTTATAATTTGGGCTACCCTATCAGCGCCGTAACGATTGACTATGTATTCTATTACCCGGTCCCGCTTCTCAAAACAAAAATCAATGTCTATATCGGGCATGCTCACTCGCTCGGGATTAAGAAAACGTTCAAAGAGCAGGTCATATTTCAAAGGATCAATAGTGGTTATACCCAGGACATAGGAAACCAGGCTGCCTGCAGCCGAACCCCGGCCCGGGCCTACCGGCACCCCATTCTGCCGAGCCCAATTGACCAGATCCTGTACTATAAGGAAATAAGCCGCAAAGCCCATACGATTTATGACGCTAATTTCGTGGTCCAATCTTTGCATCAGTACCGGAGAAGGGTTCGGGTATTTGTGGGTAAATGCTTCCCGCGCCAGCATATCCAGATAGGACTCAGCACTATAACCGGCAGGAATATCGAAGTAGGGCAGGTGAAACTCACCAAAACTAAAATCTACATTACATTCTTCAGCTATACGCAGGCTATTTTCAATAAGCTCAGGACGATCTAAAAACAGCGCCTGCATTTGCGCTGCACTTTTCATGTAAAACTCGCTTCCAGGAAAACGCATACGCTGAGGGTCACTGATTACGGTTCCGGTTTGGATACAGAGTAATACATCATGAGCCGCCGCATCCTTTTTTTGCAGGTAATGAATGTCATTGCTGGCCACCAGGGGAATTCCAGTTTCATCACTAATCTGATAAAGCCCGGGGATTACCTGTTTTTCCTCCTCCAGACCATGATCCTGTACCTCCAGGTAGAAGTTACCTGGGCCAAAAACTTCCTGATAATATAAGGCAGTTTGCAGCGCTTCACTTTTCTTACCATCCAGTAGAAGGCGTGGTATCTCACCTGCGACACAGCCGGATAGAGCAATTAAACCTTCATTATATTGTTGCAGCAATTCCCTATCCACCCGGGGTTTATAATAAAAACCCTCCAGAAATGCACGGCTAACCATTTGCACCAGGTTCTCATAACCCTTGCGGTTTTTACATAACAGTATCAGGTGGTACAGACTATCATCCAAACCCTTGGTTTTATCCAGGCGACTGCGCGGAGCCAGATAGACCTCACAGCCAATTATAGGCTTTATCCCCTGTTTTTTAGCCTCTCGATAAAAGTCTATGACCCCGTAAAGCACTCCATGGTCAGTTATGGCTACTGCCGGCATGTCCAACTCCCGCGCCGATGTTACCAAATCCTTAATACGGCAAGCACCATCAAGCAGGCTATATTCGGAATGATTGTGCAGGTGAACAAAGTTTACACTCATGAAAATCTCCCTAGCAGGATAATATTAACCTGCCTGGCATACATTACAGGGACAACCGTTGGTTATATCAATAAGTTCCTGGTAGGTAATAGGCAGGGCAGTATTACCGGTGCCGGCTGCAGCATAAACTACCTGGTAACGTTTCAGACTTTCATCCAGGTAAATAGGAATGTCTTGTTTTAAGGCAAACGGACATACTCCGCCAATATTAAAACCGGTGATTTCAAAAACCTCTTCCCCGTTGGCCATGCGCATCCGAGAACCCATCAGGTTCTTAATCGCCTTATTATCAATCCTGGCATCTCCAGCTGCAACCACCATAACAAACTGGTTATCTTTACTTTTTAGTAGGATAGATTTGGCAATCTGCCCCACTTCTGTTCCTAAAGCCTGTGCCGCTAAAGGTGCAGTACTGGTATCAACCTTAAATTCAATAATACTCAGGTGCGGGTTACGCTCCTGCAAATAGGCTCTAACTCGTTCAATTGCATTCATAAACAAACCCTCTTTTACTTATCTCTTTCTCCTGTCTATTATACCTTGTAACTACAACCCCGGGGAAAATTATGACATCCTGACCTAAACTTTCCCCTGGCGCAGCCTTTTACTCATCAAGCCCCCAACTTTCCCACACATTGCATTACTCAGGGAATCCCAGCCCTCATTTTCCACTTGTTCCAGAATGCCCAACTCCCGGGCTATTTCCAGTTTAAGCATATCCCTTTCATCAAGTGGTTTAGACTTCTTTTTCTTTTTTGCCGTCATATAATATCCTCCTTACAATAACTCCGGGGACAGTCCCCGGACTTATTACAGGTTTTTCCTTACAAATTCAAACAGGTCCGGGAGTCTACCCCTCCAATCAGGCTGATGACTTGAGCCCTTATCGATTAACATGTCTTCCACCAGGAAGGTTTTCATACCTATTTTACCAGCGGGCAGGTCTTCACCAGTATCATTCCCTATCATCAGGCATTCCTCAGGGTGAACCCCTATTCTTTCCGCTATCTCCTCATAATATTGCACATGTGGTTTACAAAAATGCATTAGTTCGTAAGAAGTTACTAATTCAAAATCATACCGTCCCAGGCCGGCCCATTTTATGCGATCCTGCAAGGCACTCATAGGAAAAACCGCGTTGGTGGCTATTACTACTTTCAGTTCCTTCTCCATTATGTACTTTACCATTTCCGGTATCCCCGGGAAGGGACTGCAAAAGTCCTTGAGTCGGGGAAAACATTCCTGGTAGTAGCGCTCGAAGAAAGAAGTAATCTCTTCCGGAGAGTAAGGCCAGTTCTGACAGAAATCTCTCATGAAAACTTCTTCATTGGAGCTTTCGGAATCTAAATCAGCAATCATAACCTCAGTTGAACGCCAAACCTGATCAACTAAAAGGGTTCCTTCTTTGTAGCCCATCTCTACTGCCAATTCCACCATTTTTCTAAAATACTGTTTAAGAAAATAATCCATATCTATATTCAGCAACGTACCATCAAGATCAAAAAGAACAGCTTTAAACATAACCCTTACCCCCTGATTACTATTTTAACGACCATTATAGGCCATTTCAGCAACTTAATGAATCTAATAAATTTATTTAAAATAATTTTTATTTAAAAAAGGAGGAAAATTTGTAAATATATAGAAATATATTATATTCGATTTCAGTATTTTTATTAAGGAGGATGATTGCCCTGTGTTTTTTACTTTTTTAAATAAGGATAATCCCAGTTATCCTGACATATCCCTTATGACCGGTTATTATCCTGATGTGGTATTAACTTATTTCTATAATTCCGCGCTTAAGATTCCCTTAGCTACTTATTTACAGCTCAAGCAAATAGCAGCCGAGAATACCAATGCCGGAGCTCCCATTCGAGAGTGGGAAATGTTTTTTGCCGAGATTGACCTGGATGCTGATTTGGATAACTTTAGTAATAATGAATATCTTCACACTATTGGGCCTTACTACTATCCCCTGACCAACACCAGGATTTATTTATGTAAAGATACCCCGACGCTAACGGAATTGTTAACAACCGAGGATTTAGCCTACTTAACCAGTATGGAACATACGCCGGAATTAAACTCTGAACTTTATTCCTATTATAAGAGTAGAAAGGGTAATAAAAAAGCCGCCAAAAATGAGGCAGAACTAATTAACGATATTACTATGTGTTTAGCCTCCCTAAAAGAGATTGAAAAGATAAACCGCCATATTAACTTCCTTAATAAATTTCTGGAACAGCGTTATGCTGTTGCTGAAAAGGAGAATTTACAACCGGCCGAACCAGATAATCTCCCAACAAAACCAATTAAGGAAGAGGAAAGGGAACTGCCGGTTAGTAATCTGATACCATTTAGTCTAATCGTGAACCGCAAAAGGAAACAGAATGACAAAGATAGTAGCAATAATTTTAATCATGATATGAAAGTTTATATTATTCGTTATCGAGAGCACGAAAAGGCCTGTGACCGTTTTAAAGCTGTCCTGGAGAACTGGCCTCAGTACTATGAAACCCTGATGGATAATTGTTTCCGCGATATAGAAATGGCTGAGATGAATATTAAAAAATCACATAAACATTTGCAGATCTATAATACTATTCTGGTTAAATCTTTTATTCACTCTGTCTACCAGGACAACCAGACTTTGTCCAACTTCCGTCATTACCTTGAAACCGGCAGAGCACATAACCTGCAGGAATGTATGAATCTTTTCGAAGAGGAATGCCACTGGTCGGAAATAAAGGCCAGCCAGGAACGCATAGAAAATACTATTTACTTTATGCAGGGTGCTAATGAAGATTACCGGACCGCCAGCGAACATATTGACCAGATTATTAACCGGGTAACTAATAAAGATAATGAGTTGCTAAAAATCGAAACCGGAGTTTAGCACAAAATTAATTATCTAGAGCGAGGCTTAGGGGATAAGGATTGTAGGGGCAACTCCTTACCCCTCACTTATTTGTTTTGGGGTTCTCAGGAAGAAACGGTACACGAGCATTCCGGCGGCAAAGCCGCCGATATGTGCCCAGAAGGCAATTTGCCCACAGCTCTCGGCTAAACCGCACCAGAATTGGGTTAAAATCCAGAATCCCAGGTAAATCCAGGCGGGAAAGTTAAAGAGGAAAAATGGCGGAACCAAAGTCAATATCCGGGCATGCCTGAACATTAGAAAATACGCCCCCATAACTCCGGCAACAGCCCCGGAAGCACCCACCACCGGTATGGTAGAGGCAGGGTTAACTAGATAATGGGTAACTCCTGCAGCCAGGCCACATAGTAAATAGAAGAGCAAGAACCTGACTTTACCCATATGATCCTCTATATTATCGGCAAAGAGCCAGAGTATCCACATGTTTCCTATAACATGCATCCAGCTGCCATGCAAGAACATGGAAGTTAAAAAGGGATAATACCCCAGGAGAGGTACCTGATACTGGTTAAACTGGGCAGGTATCATGCCAAACGTATAGATAAAGTCTTCTATACCTATTCCCAATGTTGACTCATAATAGAAAATATAAAGATTTACTGCAATCAGGAAAATGGTTACCAAAGGAAAATGCTGACTGGGAGTACTATCTCGAAGTGGTATCATAAAGGTGCTCCTTTATAAAAAGATAACGCGGCAGACATAGGGCGAACACATGGGTTCGCCCCTATATACTTATTATTATATAGATTTTATTCGCTAATTATAAACAACCTTTAAAAAATCCAACTCTCCTAACCCCTCACTCCTTACTCAGAATACTAGCGAGAGCGGAAGTTGAGCCTGGTAATTCCTCTAATATTCATTTGTAATATCAGGTCGATGGACTTTAACGCAGCGTAACGCATATGCTCAAGATCATCATCATATTGCATATCGATAGGTGTGTTTTTTAACGGATGCAGGTATTTGTTACGCAGGATGTGAATCTCCGCTAGAAGCCCAACCAAAAAATAAAGGTCATCATCGTGACCTGGATTATTTATTAATTCCAAAAATAATGCCCAGGCAGCCTGGTTAAGGTTATCCGGTTTCTGCTTTATATAAGGATTATTGCAAAAAGCATTAAAGGATTTGGGGAAAACATCATCAAGCTCTTTGGCTATGGCCGGGCTATCTTGTTCTACTACCTGCACTACCCGGTTGAACAAGGGTTGATATTCCCCGGCTTTTACTTTGGCCCTTATAGTTCTTCGTATTTTTAAGCCTTCTTCGCTCAATCGCAAACTCTTGTTTATCAGAGTCTCCACCGGTCGAACAAATTGAAGGAGTGAATATACGCCATTGGTAATTATATCCCTGAGTTTATCACCACTATATAGCTGGTAAATCAGCTCCGCATCAACTACTGACTTGTAAAATACCATGTTTTCCGGGTTATGAGAAATCACAGAAAATTCCTTTATTTCGTTATCCAGGCTGCTGCTAATATAATTAATAACTTCGCTATCAACGTTTTCCAATACCCGATCTTTCATAGCATAAAGCTTTTCACTAATATCCTGCCAGCGCTTTTCTACCAGAATATCCTGCCAGGCCAGTGTTACCAGGATATCAGCAGCTTTTTCTTCGGTTTCCTTAATTTTTTCCTCTGCTTCAGCCAAACGTCTAAATAGCAGATTGTTATCTCCCCGGTAATCATTTTGTAAACGCTCCAATAATTCTGAGATATCCTGTAATATATTGCGTAATTTCAGGGTATTTTTTTGCATTCCCCCAACTACATCAGCAGAGAAGTTCTCCAACTCTCGTATAATTGCATCCTGGAATGATAATAGACCCCCCTCCAGGGTTTTTTCCATAATAACTGAAAATTGCTCTCCTAGCTTATATACATTGAAGTACTCACTAATATCTTCAATCTCATCCTCTTGCTGCAATTTAAGCTGCTGACCCAGTAATTTATATATGTAATCATAGAAAATATCCTTTTCTTTTTCGGTATCCTTCTTTAATTCTTCTACTTTACCCTGTAAAAAGTCACCCAGGTCCAGGAAGCTGTTCTCCTTATTTCTCCGCATGTTACTGACTATACCGTTAAGCAAAACCAAATTCTCCTGTATCTGTTTAGCTAGTTTGGATTTTTCATCGCTTAACGAATCTACCAGGTTTAATATTGAAGCAGTCTGACTGACGCACTCCTCAATCTGTTCCAGAAAACTATTTTCATCCTCCCAAAGCCATTCTAGACCTCTGGTAAAATCCTTGTTTAGATTCTCTATAATGGGGCTGGTTACTTCTTCAGCCTTTTGCGTAAATATCTCATCACATAAAGGTTTCATTTCATCCATCATGGCATCCAGTTCTGCTTTAAATTCAGGAGGAATTACATCTTCCACTACTAGCACCGTTCGTGCTTGGTTCTGAAAAAGCATAATACCCAGTATGGCTACTATTATAATGATAAATCCGGTCAGAAAAGAAAAGCCCCTGCTCAAGGCCAGAGCCGTACTAATGTTTAATATTAATAAAATCCATAATGCTATCCATAATTTAGTATTATTTTTAATACTATCTTTTATGGAATCTATAGAAAACAAATCATTTCACCTCAATGTATTTTATGTGATTAATATCGGTATATAGAAGGGAAAACTTGATGTATTTATGGGCCAGACATAAAAGCTTTCTTTCCAAATTAATCATATCATAGCCTTTGATGTCATAAAAAGAAAAAATTTCTTTAAAAATATTGTTTTTTGGCTGTAATAATTATTTTTTGTACCGCTATAAAAAAAGACTAATGCATTCATGCATTAGTCGAATGATTTATTATGCAATAATTTGCCGTTTAGTGGTAATGTGCTATGTTATGCCCCTTGCTTTGGACTATGGAGCTAGTTATTCATTATTAGAATCATAGTTAATGTGAATTGGCCAAGTTTAGCAACTGTTTATACCATCCCGAATCATTGAGGGATCTGCCCTATTTAACCTATAGTTGTCAAAGATTTAGTTTCCATAATATTCCGATGCATTACGGCATTATTAAGTGATGCCCTTTTGCATTATTCTGTTTCTCGAACCCCCCACGGGTGTTATGGTAATTATTAACAAGGCGATGTTCTAGCCATTATAACGGGACAAGCCTAATACTCAGGTTGGCATGTTTATTGCTTGAATATAGAGCAAGTGATTATCAATTTTAATTCGTAACCCCCTTAAATGTCATTATATATACTCGCTACTGCTCTATGATGGCAGGCAGGAAACCACCCTTTCTTGCTTTTAGGAATACCTGCCTCACTGAGTCGGGTAATCTTAAACCATCATGGAACAGTAGCACCCCTTTTTTTATCTTAATAGCCTGCGTCATGCTAAGCATCTCGCCAGGATGGGGTTACACATCAATTCTATCATAGATATCCTACATTGCGCTCATGAAAAATTATATAGATTAACAAGTTTTGAAGGGGGGGAACACATTTAACATCTCAAGTTAAAACTAACCGGAGAGGTTTAAGACATTTATTTGTTTGGAGGGAGGTTTAAATGGCTTACGAAAATCTGTTATTAGAAAAAGAAGGTGCCCTTGCCATTCTCTATGTAAACCGGCCCAAGGCTCTCAATGCCTTGAATAAGGATACTTTACTGGAGATGAAAGATGCCATTACCAGCATCAAGAACGATCCGGAGGTGGACGTTCTAATCGTTACTGGAGCAGGTGATAAATCCTTTGTAGCCGGTGCTGATATTGCTTTTATGCAAAGTCTCACTGCGGTTGAAGCAAGAGAATTTGGTGCATTAGGGCAGGAAGTCTTTCGCATGATTGAAGCTATGGAAAAACCGTCCATTGCTGCTGTTAATGGTTTTGCCCTGGGCGGCGGTTGTGAGCTAGCTATGTGTTGCGACTTCCGTATCGCTTCTTCCAAAGCCAAGTTTGGACAACCTGAAGTTGGACTGGGAATAACCCCGGGGTTTGGGGGTACTCAGCGTTTACCCCGCCTGGTAGGATCCGGTATGGCCAGGCAAATGTTATATACAGCCGACGTAATCGATGCCTCGGAAGCACTGCGTATTGGCCTGGTAAACAACGTAGTGGCACCGGAGGAGTTAATGGATGTTGTGAAGGGTATTGCCGGCAGGATTATTAGCAAGGGTAAACTGGCTGTGCGTTTTTCCAAGGTTGCCGCCAACGAAGGATTACAAACCGATATAGACCGGGCTATGACTATTGAAGCAGACCTGTTTGGTCTGTGTTTTAGTACTGAGGACCAAAAAGAGGGAATGGGTGCTTTTATAGAAAAACGTTCTCCTAAGTTTACTGGTAAATAGATTAAAGGGAGGTAGGAATAAATTGGCTATTAATAAAGTTGGAGTTTTAGGAGCAGGAACCATGGGAGCTGGTATCGCCCAGGTATGCGTAGAAGCAGGATACACAGTTGTTTTAGTTGATGTAGCCGAAGATTTTGTCACTCGTGGCTTTAATGGAGTTTTAAAGAACTGGGATAAGGCAGTTTCCAAAGGAAAAAAATCTGCTGAAGATGTAGAAAAATATAAAGGCTTACTGTCTACCGCCACCGATAATAATGTTTTCAGCGATTGCGATATTGTTATCGAAGCTATTATTGAAAACATTGATATTAAGAAAAAAGTTCTGACCGAGCTGACTGGCATTGTCGGTGCCGATGCTATCCTGGCCACTAATACTTCCGCACTGAGTATCACTGAAATTGCCACAGCAACCGGTCGCCCCGAAAAAGTTGTCGGCATGCACTTCTTTAACCCGGTACCGGCTATGAAATTGGTTGAAGTAATTCCTGGTTCCGAGACTTCCCAGGAGGTTATCGATGTTGTTGTAGACTTGAGCCTTAAAATAGGCAAAGAACCAGTGCCGATGAAAGAGTCTCCCGGATTTATCGTAAACCGTATATTGGTTCCGTATATAAATGAAGCCGCTACACTTTATCAGGAAGGTGTAGCTTCTGCCGAGGAAATTGACAAGGCCATGAAACTTGGTGCCAATATGCCTATGGGTCCGTTGGCTCTGGCTGATTTAATTGGTATTGACGTATGTTTGATGATCATGACCTACTTCTGGAACGAGTTCGGTGATTCCAAATATCGTCCGGCGCTGTCCTTTAAGAGTAAAGTAAGAGCTGGCCATCTGGGTAGAAAGACTGGAAAAGGATTTTTTGATTATAACTAGAAATATAGTTAAATATTATTAAGTTCAGAAAGGAATGTGAGAATTGTATGAGTAGAGAAGTTGTTGTTGCGGGTGTGTGCCGTACACCGGTAGGTACATTTGGTGGAGCCCTTAAAGATGTTAAAACAGTAGATTTGGGTGCTCTGGTAATGAAAGAAAGTATAAAAAGAGCAGGTATTAACCCGGAACTGATCGATGAAGTAATATTTGGTTGTGTATTACAGGGAGGAAGAGGTCAGAACGTTGCCCGGCAGAGCATGATTCATGCCGGTATTCCCAAAGAAACTACCGCCTTTACTATTAACAAAGTATGCGCATCGGGAATGAGGGCCGTTAGTCTGGCAGCTCAGACCATACTGGCAGGAGATAATGACATAGTAATGGCCGGTGGTATGGAAGTCATGAGTAATGCACCCTATGCCCTGCCCAATGAGCGCTGGGGCTCCAGAATGAATATGTATAAAGGCGAAATTGTCGACATGATGGTTCATGACGGCCTGTGGGAAATCTTTAATGGTTATCATATGGGAATTACCGCTGAGAACATCAACGAACAATATGGCATTACCCGGGAAGAGCAGGATGAATTTGGTTTCCGCAGTCAGGAAAGAGCTGCTGCAGCTATTGCTTCCGGAAGATTTAAAGATGAAATAGTACCGGTAGTAATTAAAACCAAAAAAGGCGAAAAGGTATTTGACACCGATGAGCATCCCCGTCAGACCACCCTGGAAAAAATGGCTGGACTAAAACCTGCCTTTAAGAAAGATGGCAGTGTAACCGCTGGTAATGCTTCCGGTATAAACGACGGTGCTGCTGCTATGATCGTAATGTCTAAAGAAAAAGCCGATGAACTGGGCATCAAGCCTATGGCTAAAATAGTAAGCTACGCCTCTGGTGGTGTAGATCCCAGCGTTATGGGCTTAGGTCCCATACCGGCATCCCGCAAAGCATTGGAAAAAGCTGGCTTGACCATAGATGATATGTCTTTGATCGAAGCCAATGAAGCCTTTGCCGCTCAATCCATAGCTGTAGCTCGTGATGTAGGATTTGCCGATAAGATGGATATCGTAAACGTTAATGGTGGTGCTATAGCTATAGGTCATCCTATTGGTTGTTCTGGTGCCAGAATAATAACAACTCTGCTTTATGAAATGGAAAAACGTGATCTCACCGGCAAGAAGGGCTTGGCAACCTTGTGCATAGGCGGCGGCATGGGAGCTGCCATGATATTTGAAAAAATGTAGATTGTCCCAGCTAAACTTGAAGAATGAATAAAACTAGGAGGGATTGTTTTGGCACACGAAAATTTTATGTATCAAACGCGGGATCTAAAGTTCGCGATTAAAGAATGGCTCGACATGGCAAAGCTATTGTCTTGCGATGCTTACAAAGACTACTACGGAATAGACGATATTGATGGGTTTCTTGATGTTTCCTTCAAAATCTGCCGTGATGTGCTCTGCCCAGCCAACAAAGATGCCGATGAGCCTGGTTGCAAGTTTGTCGGCGGCGACACTGAGGCAGTCATAACCCCTGACAGTTTTAAGAATGCCTACAACACAATTTGTGAAGCCGGCCTTGGTCCTCAGTTCGCCAACCGTTCAGAAGAAGGCCGCATGCCGCTATCCTGGTACGCTCCCATTATGGAAATGCAGTCTGGTGCATCCCCCGCTATAGTTATGTTTTGGTGTCTGACCGCGGGTGCTACCACTGTTATCCAGAATAATGCATCCGAAGAACTGAAGGAGCGTTTTCTGCCCAAGATGTTCTCGGGCGAATGGGGCGGCACCATGTGTCTGACCGAACCGGGAGCAGGTTCCGATGTCGGTGCGGTTACCACCAAATGTTTCCCCACCGATACTCCAGGTCTATACAAGATTAAAGGCCAGAAGTGTTTTATCACCTCCGGTGATCATGACCTGGCTGAGAATATTATTCATCTGGTATTGGCCAAGACCCCAGATGCAAAACCAGGTACCGCAGGCATTAACTGCTTAATTGTTCCTAAATTCTGGGTCAACGAAGATGGCTCCCAAGGTGCATGGAATGATGTAACTTGCACCGGTATCGAGCATAAGATGGGCCTCCATGGTTCGTCTACCTCATCCCTGGCCTTTGGCGAAAACGACAATTGCTATGGCTGGATGATTGGTGATGGACCGGTAGACGGTCGCGGCAAAGGTATGAGGCAGATGTTCCAGATGATGAACGAAGAACGTCTGAATACTGGTACTTTCGCCCAGGGCTGTATTGCATCAGCTTATTACGCAGCTCTGGATTATTGTAAAATCCGGGTACAGAGCCCCAAGTGGAACGACCCCAAGGGCCCAAGTGTTCCCATAATTCAGCACGAAGACGTCCGCCGTATGCTGATGTTCCAGAAGGCTATCATGGAAGCCTGCCGTGCATTACTATATAGCACCTATTTCTATCAAGATTTGTCCCACGATGCTTCCGATCCGGCCGAGAGGAAATACTATGATGGTTTGGCCACGATTCAAATCCCGCTGTGTAAGGCCTATGTTTCGGATATGGCCTGGATTAGTACCGAGCAAGCCATCCAGTGTCTCGGCGGCTATGGTTTTATCGAAGAATATGCCCCGGCTTCACTGGCCCGGGACTGCAAAATCTACTCCTTGTGGGAAGGTACCAACTTTATGCATGCGCAAGACTTTACCGGTCGTAAGTCGACCATGGATGGCGGCGAACCAATGAAGCAGTGGATTGCTTTAATTGAAGACTTTATCGCTAACAAAAAGGATGCGCAATTTGCAGATGAATTTGCCATGATGGAAGAAGCCTTCGCCACCTACAAGGAAATCATTGCCATGGTTGAAGGTTGGAGAGCCGAAAATCGCCATTTGATACAGCTCTTCGGCACCCGGGTTCTGCATGCAGCTTCAATGATTGTCTGCGGTCAATTAATGCTTGATCAGGCTCTTCTAGCTGCTAAAAAACTTGCGGAACTAGGCGATGACCACTATGATGCTAATTTCTATAAGAGCAAAATAGCTACTGCCCGGTTCTACGTCCTAAATGTCGTTCCTGCTGTCTTCGGAACTATTAAAGCCATGAAGGTCGCTGACACCAGCGCCATTGACATCCCTGAAGAAGCGTTTGTTTAATCTGCTAAGTGGTTATTTGTAAATATAGAAACTAACAGTGTTATAGTGCGGAGTTCATAAATGGCTCCGCACTATATATAAAAAATTGTAATTTAGAAGGAGGGTTAAGGTATGAGTTGGCTTGATGAATATAAAAAGAAATTAGTTACCGCTGATGAGGCTGTTAAGGTAATCAAGTCTGGAGATTGGGTGGAATATGCTTTTGGGGTTGCGGGCGCCAATGAACTGGATGCTGCACTGGCTAGAAGAATAGATGAACTATGGGATGTAAAAATCCGCTGCGATATTGGTGCCTGGCCTCATTATACCAATGAAGCTGACCCCACTGGAGAACATTTTTATTGGAACTCCTGGCACTGCGGAGGCCTGGATCGTAAATACTATAATCAAGGGGTATTATCCTATATTCCTATGAAATTTCATGAAGCTCCTTTTATGACCAGATATAATTGTGATCCGACCAACGTGGCGATGATGACCGTTTCACCGATGGATAAACATGGCTATTTCAGCTTCGGAGCTGGAAGCCCTTCAACCTGGGCCGCAATAGAAAAGGCTCAGTATGTTATTGTAGAAATAAATACTAATATGCCCAGAGTCCTTGGTGGCAATCAGGAATGCATCCACATCAGTCAGGTTGATTATGTGGTAGAAAGCAGTAACATGCCTTTACCCACCATACCTGATGTAGCTCCCAGTGAAACTGAACAAAAAATTGCCGAGCATATTATTGAACGCCTCTATGACGGAAACTGCATCCAGTTAGGTATCGGCGGCATCCCCAATGCTATGGGGGCAATGATTGCCGCATCAGATCTCAAGGACCTGGGTGTTCATACCGAAATGTATGTTGATGCTTATGTGAAAATGACTAAAGCCGGTAAGATAACCGGTGCCCGCAAGAATATTGACAAATACAAACAGGTATTTTCATTTGCCATGGGCAGCAGGGAATTATATGATTTTATAGATGATAATCCTGGAGTTATTGCTTATTCAGTTGATTATACCAATAGCCCGGTGGTAGTAGCAGGTATTGATGATTTTGTTTCCATCAATGCTTGTATTGAAGTAGACCTTTTTGGACAAGTTTGTTCTGAGAGTGTCGGTCCCCGCCATATAAGCGGAACTGGTGGACAGCTTGACTTTGTTGAAGGTGCCTATAAGTCCAAAAACGGGCAAAGCTTTATCTGTATGACATCTACTTTTGAAGGCAAGAATGGATTAGTTTCCCGAATTAAACCTATTCTTACCCCTGGGGCTATAGTTACTTCTCCTCGTACAGCGAGCCACATGATTGCAACCGAATTTGGTATCGCCGACATGAAAGGTAAGAGCACCTGGGAAAGGGCCGAAGCTCTCATTAATATTGCCCATCCCAAGTTCAAGGATGAATTAATTAAGGAAGCCGGAGATATGAAAATCTGGAGAAAAACCAATAAAATTGCTGCGGAATCATCATCCTAGATTTTACGGTTCCCTTTAATACACCTTTACCAGAAACAGCCTGGTGCGGGTCCCCTGCCTGCACCAGGCTCTTTTGTATAATTATAGACGATACCACCTAATTTAGGGTTGCTTTGTAATAAAGAGAAATGCGTAAGCATTTCCACGTTAATTCAAAATTCAAAATTATTAATTCAAAATTGATACTAGTGTTTTATCCCATACTTTTGTGCTTTGCGTACTATGGTGGACTGGTTTACCTCCAGTACCCGCGCTACCTGATAGCTGGAACGATAGCGGGTAAAGGCATTTTCCAGTAGCTCTCGTTCAGTATTCTCAACCGCCTGCCGCAAGGGTATCAAGCGCATACCATCCTCTGTTCGGGTAGAACCAGTCTCAATATTTGCAGGAAGGTCCTTAATAGTAATAATGTTATTTATACTGGTAACCAGCAGCCTTTCCATTAGATTTTCCAGTTCTCGAACATTACCTGGCCAACTATATTCAACCAGGCAGTTATATACACTATTGTCAAGCCGTTTTTTCATTCCATACTTTTCATTAAAAACATTGATAAAGTAATTCATAAGCACCGGAATATCTTCCTGGCGTTCCCGCAAAGGAGGTACCGTTATGGGAATAACATTTAAACGGTAATACAAATCTAACCGGAACTGGCCTTTATCAATCATCTCCATAAGATTGCGATTAGTGCCGGCAATTATCCTGCATTCAACTTTAATAGGCTCAACCCCGCCAACCCGCATAATCTCTTTGTCCTGCAGGGCGCGCAGTAATTTAACCTGTAAATTAAGAGGTAATTCACCTATCTCATCCAGGAAAAGTATACCTCCCCGGGCAACTTCAAATAACCCCACCTTACCTGTTTTGCTGGCCCCGGTAAAGGCACCGGCTTCATAACCGAAAAGTTCAGATTCCAGCAAATTCTCAGGAATAGCACCACAGTTTACCCGGATGAAAGGGCCATCTTTGCAGTTGCTGTTAGAATGGATTATTTCGGCAATTAAATCCTTACCAACACCTGATTCACCCTGAATTAATACGGTTGAATCCACAGCTGCTACCCTTATAACCATATTTACCAGTTCCTTCATCTTGGCCGAGGTCATTACCAGGTTGCGTGAATTTACCAGTTTCAGTTGCTGTAACTCCGTCTTATAAAATTCATGCAATCCTTCCACCCGTTCCAGGCGACGCTGCAGTTTATTCAACTCGGTTATATCACGTACATTGGTTACCACCATTATAATATTGCCATTATCATCATAAATCGGATTACTGGTCACCAGGGCTTCTTTGCCGGTACTAGCAGTCAGGGTAAGGGTAACCTGTTCACCATTCTCTAAAGCAGCCAGGGTTCCGGAACGCGAGAATACCCCTTCTTCAACCAATTCTGCCATATTACGCCCTACACATTGTTCATGGGTAATCCCCATTATACGTTCAAAACCCTTGTTAAGCCTGAGGGTATTAGCCCGACCATCAGTTACATAGAGCCCATCAAACATGGATTCTATTACTGCTTCCATTTCCATTTCCCGTAGCCCCTCAACATGTTCCAGCTTGCGCTGCAGTTCATTTAGCTCGGTTATATCACGTACATTGGTCACTACTAAAATTATATTTCCCTTTTCATCATAAATAGGGTTACTGGTTACCAGGGCCTCCTTCCCTGTACTAGCTGTTAAGGTAAGGCTGGCCCTTTCTCCCGTTTCCAAAGCAGCCAGGGTTCCGGAACGTGAGAATACACCCTCTTTGACCAATTCTGCCATATTACGCCCTACACATTGTTCGTGGGTAATTCCCATTATACGCTCAAAACCCTTGTTAATCCTGAGGGTATTGGCTTGACCATCAGTTACGTATAATCCATCAAAAGATGATTCAATAATAGCTTCCAGCTCGTTGTTAAGGCTCCTGGTATATTCAGATTCACGTACCAGCATTTCGATTTCTGATATATCCCTTAGTACCAATACTCGGCCTATACGTTCCTGGTTAATAAGAACATCCTTGCGATAAGGAATATAACTGGAGCCGTTCAATGTTACTTTATTATCCGGATAAACTATCTCCCCGGTTAACAGTTCCAATATTTCTGAATTAGATATAACCTCTTCAGCATTGGCGTACAGGGCTTTCGTCTCATTTATTCCCAATGCCTTTTCTGCCCATTTATTAATAATCTTAATTACCTTATTGTTATCAATAGCTATTACCGGGGTATATACTGCATCCAGAGTAGCTCTAAGCCCTGCTTTTTCCTCTTCTTCCCTTACAGCATACGCTTTTAAAACATCTGCTTGTTCAATAATACCGACAGGTATGCCATCCTTCGAAACAACACCAAAATTCACCTGCCGGCTGCATTCCAGCGAGACCTCATCGTCATAGGACAGATTATAGCATTTTGCCTCCATTATCTGCTGTATCTCAGTTTCCTGGGATAGCCCATTTAACAGCGCTTCCAGTAGCAAATCCTTACTTACAACCCCCATACATTCATGGTTATTGTTTAAGATTGCTGCCCTGTTAACACCGCGTTCCAGCATTAAGCGCGAGGCCTCCCCAATAGTTTGTCCCAGGTGTAAAAAGACTGCATTGGGATTTAATGTTTCATATGCTTTTATCAAGTCTCCTCGCCCCCCCTTTTTGTAACTTCATTCTAACATAAGTTTAATATTCTTGCTCTATTGACATTGTTCATGCTTATATCCATTTTATGTTAACCGCTCCCGGTTCCCTGCTCCATACTTCCTACCCCTAACTCCTAAATCCGGTCGAGTCCACTTAAAAACACGTCCCTTCCCTGCTCATTGGCTACAGATTTCTCTTTTGTTTTAGTATTATATTAAGCCGCGCGGATAATACGGTAATAAGGCTAAACAGCATATTCTAATAAATAGCACGTAGAGCGTTAGGATTATAGGGGAAGATCCATGTGTCTGCCCGGCTGCCAGGTCTCCCTCACCTCACTATCAAATAATCCTTGCCTTTTAAAATATTTAGGTATATACTAAAAAAAATCTAGTTATTACCCTGATAAAAAGGTTTGAGGCTGATTTAAAGGGGCATGTATATTTACATTGCGTTGTTACCGCTGTCCCTTTTGGGCTGGCGGTTTTATTTTTTCGGGGATAACGTTAGGAGGTTTAGTGATGAGTGAAAATCGTATTGGGGTAATCGGTATAGTAGTTGAAAATCGTGAAGTGGTACCACAAGTTAATCAGATACTAAGTGATTACGCAGATATGATTATTGGGAGAATGGGACTTCCCTATCGGAAAAAGGACATTTCAGTAATTTCTTTAATTGTTGACGGAACTACTGACGCACTGGGGGCCTTAACCGGCAAGCTGGGAAATCTTCCCCATGTTACAGTAAAAAGTGCCTTAACTAAATCCTCTTAATTAATTGCCCTTAATAGGCCTGGTAAAAGGCAAAAGCTGATTAACAGGTCACGAAAATAAGACCGTTCCCTGATAATGAGGTCAAAACTGAGTTAAAGGGGTGAGGATATAAATCGCGTATGCTTATCCTGTACCGCTTACTCTGTATCAGGGTAAGCGTTTTTGTTTTATAAAGAGGCGAATCGAAAACTCGGCCTAATGCCTTAAATATTACGGAATCTGCAATTGTAGGGGCAGACCCATGTGTCTACCCGGTCGAGCGCAAATCTGGTCATTTAACAAATTAACGGGAGGGAATATATTATGGGTAGTGTTTCGGTAAAAGAGTGGGTGCAAAATGTTATTAAGCCAGAAGAAATTGAGAAATACCTTAATAATGGTAAGGACTTTCTTGATGAAAATTTCATTAATGAAACCCTGTTTAAGAAGCAGAAGCCGGACAAATCCGAAGTTCGCGAAATTATGACGAAATCCCTGGAATTGCAGCGATTGGAACCGGAAGAAACGGCCGCTCTTTTAAATTGCAACGATGAAGAGCTGTGGCAGGAGATGTATACTGCCGGATTACAAATTAAACAGAAAGTTTACGGACGCCGGATAGTAACCTTTGCCCCCCTGTATGTCAGCAATTATTGCGTAAATAATTGTGTTTATTGTGGTTTTCGCCATGAGAACCAGGATATCCACCGTCATAGCCTAAATACCGAAGAGCTGCAGGAAGAAATTAAAGCCCTGGTAAGCAAGGGACATAAGCGCCTCATAATGGTTTATGGGGAACATCCTAAATCAGATGTTCACTACATTGCCGATACCCTGCAAACCGCATACAGTACCAAAGTTGATAATGGGGAAATCCGGCGGGTAAATGTAAATGCTGCTCCTTTATGTGTTGATGATCTTAAATTGTTACAAGAAGTTGGAATCGGAACCTATCAGGTATTTCAAGAAACCTATCATCATCAAACCTATCAAAACCTGCATTCCCGCGGCCCCTTGAAGCGCGATTATCTCTGGCGCCTCTATTCATTGCATCGCTGCATTGAAGCCGGAGTAGACGATGTGGGCCTGGGAGCACTTTTCGGCCTGTATAACTGGAAATTTGAAATTATGGGATTATTATTGCACACTATTGACCTGGAGAATAAATTCGGCGGAGTCGGTCCCCATACCATATCTTTCCCCCGCCTGCAGCCGGCTGTAAATACCCCCTGGATTAATGACAGCCCTTATCTGATTGATGATGATACCTTCAAGAAACTGGTTACCGCTATTCGCCTGTCGGTACCTTACACCGGAATGATTATAACTGCCCGGGAAAAAGCCGAAATAAGGGATGACGTGGTAAAGGTAGGTTGCACTCAGTTAGATGCTGATGCCAACATTGGCGTAGGCAGCTATAGTAAACATACCCTGGATGTCAGTAAACAACAGTTTATCCTGGGAGATAACCGTAGCCTGGATGAGGCTATTCGCGCATTGGCCAACATGGGCTTTATTACTTCTTTCTGTACCGCCGGTTATCGTTGTGGTCGAACTGGAGACTACTTTATGGACATAGCCAAAAAGGGTAAGGTTCATCACCTGTGTATGCCCAATGCCATTTTAACCTTTAAAGAATATTTGCTCGATTATGCCAGTAATGAAACCAAAAAGGTGGGCCAGACTTTGATTGATATGGAACTAGAATCACTACCCAATGAAAGTATCAAGCAGACCGTTAGGGAAATGTTAGCCCGGATTGAAGCCGGAGAAAGGGATTTGTTCCTGTAATAGTGCGGGAATAGGCGTTATTAATGGAGTTGTCGAATTAATAACTTCGTATCTGTGAATTTTGATGTTTAGAGTTAGGGGTCAGGAGTGAGGCGTGGGAAGGAACCGCAAAGATAGGGGCACAAGCAACTGAGCAGCAGGGAAATCGTAAGGGGGCAGTTAAGTTATACTGATCTTTTTAGGAGGTTTTTCCATGAATAATCTAAATTCCCTTATTGAAAGGCATTATAAGAATAATGGCGATATTATTCATTCCTGCCATGAAGCTTTAAAAGAATTATATCCTGAACTAATTATACGCTGGGCTCGAATCTACGGTTACCGCTGGGCATTTATTTACGGCACTATAACCCCTGAGATTAGCACCACCCTGGTTAAAGTACGCTTAAGTGATATTTATGGCCTGTGTATTGATAATGCCGGCGTAATCAGCCCAGATGAATTAAATATAATAATAAATACTCTCAAGGAGTACTTTGCCAATGATAAGTTTTTCCAAAGACCTGATAGTTGATTATCTAAAAAGTGAAGACTCGGAAGTACATGATTTCTTGCTGGAAAAGGCCGAACGTTATCGCCTGGAGAACCGGGATAAGGCTGTTTATTTTCGGGGTCTGATCGAATATTCCAATATTTGTAGCCAGAACTGTTACTATTGCGGTTTACGCCGGGATAATCGACTTATTAAGCGCTATCATCTGGAACGGGATGAAATCATTAACCTGGCTATGCAGGCTTATAATGCTGGTTATCAGTCTATTTGCCTGCAAGCAGGACAAATATCCTCCAACAAAGAGGTTGATTTTGTAGCCGATGTGGTAGCTACCATTAAAAAACTAAGCGAAAGCAAGGGGCAAGGCCTGGGTATTACCCTGAGTCTGGGAGAGTTATCTTACCGGCAATACCAGCAGCTTTGGGATGCTGGGGCTCACCGCTACCTATTGCGCATTGAGACTTCCAACCCGTTACTTTTTAAGAAAATTCATCCCCCGGATCAGAGCTTTAACCAGCGCCTGGAGTGTTTGCAGGCCTTAAGGGAAATTGGCTACCAGGTAGGTACTGGAGTAATGATAGGGCTTCCCGGTCAAAGCTATGAGGATCTGGCACAGGATCTGCAGTTTTTCCAGGAAAAAGATATTGATATGCTGGGCATGGGACCCTACATTCCCCATCCCGATACACCCCTAGCCGGTGAACAAGAAGAATTTATCCCGGATGCTTTTGCCACCACTATCAGAATGCTGGCCCTGGCCCGGATTTTAATGCCCGATATTAATATGGTAGCTTCCACTGCTCTGCAAAGCATCCACCCGGATGGCCTTAAAATGGGTTTAAAAGCTGGGGCTAATATCGTTATGCCTATACTTACCCCGGAGGAAAACCGCCGGGACTATATGCTTTATGCCAATAAAAAACATAGTGCTTTTGAGACATTGCAACAAGATATCAAGGCAGCCAGCTACGAACCAGCCCTATGGCAATGGGGCGATTCCCCCCATTACTTTAAGCGGAAAGAAGAACATGCCTAAGGGGAATAGACGCGGATTACGCGGATAATTAAGGATTAACTCGTATTTTTAGATTCAGTGTCTATTATCTTATTGACCGCCATGGCCTTAAGGCCATAAATAAGGATGAAAATAGCGGATGGATTTATTTTATAAAGAATCCGCGTAAATCCTAATATAATCTGCGCGATCCGCGTGAATTAAAACCTATTTTTATATTAACGGAGGTATGGCTATGAGCATTAATGATACTCCTCGGGCTAATCGGCCCCATATTGCTATATTCGGGCGGCGTAATGCCGGTAAATCCAGCCTGATAAACGCTATTACCGGGCAGGAGATAGCCCTGGTGTCTGAACAGGCCGGGACTACTACCGACCCGGTTTACAAATCCATGGAAATCCTACCGTTAGGGCCATGTATATTAATAGATACCGCTGGGATAGATGATGAAGGAACTCTGGGACAGCTGCGGGTAAAGAAAACCCGGGAGGTGCTGGAAAAATCCGATTTGGCAATATTAATAATTGACCCTGCCCTGGGTATAAGCAACTTTGAAAAAGACTTACTCCACTCCTTCGACCAGCAAGGTGTTCCCGTACTTGCAATTTTAAATAAGATAGACTTATTTACAGGGGAAATAGTAGAGCTAGAAATAGAGTTGGGGCTTAACCTGCACCCGGTGAGCACACTAACCGGAGAAGGTATAGAGGAGTTAAAGGAACTGATTGCCCAGCATACACCTTCAAATTATACTCAAGAAAGCATAATCGGAGACCTGTTATCCCCGGGGGATTTATGCCTGCTGGTTACCCCGATTGATAGCGCTGCCCCCAGAGGCCGTCTCATATTACCTCAAGTGCAAACCATCCGGGACATATTGGACCATAATGCCCAGGCTCTGGTAGTCAAGGAAACTGAATTACCCGCAGCCCTGGCGTCCTTGAAACAGCCTCCCCGTTTGGTTATTACTGATTCCCAGGCATTTAAAGAAGTATCTGCCCTGATTGATAGCTCCATTCCCCTGACTTCATTTTCTATACTATTTGCCCGCTACAAGGCTGACCTGAAAAGCATGATGGAGGGAATAAAAGCAGTTGAAAATCTGAAACCTGGAGATAAAGTATTAATTGCCGAAGCCTGCACCCATCATCGCCAGGAGGACGATATCGGCACCATAAAAATACCCCGCCTGCTGGAAAAACAGGTCGGGGGTAAGCTGGATATCAATTGGTATAGTGGCAGCTCCTATCCCGAGGATTTGGAAAGCTATAAATTAATAGTCCACTGCGGAGCCTGTATGTTAAACCGTAAACAGATGCTCTCCCGGTTACGCAAAGCCCAGGAGAAAAACGTACCCATTGTCAACTATGGCGTCTTCCTGGCTTACATGAACGGAATCCTGGAAAGAACCACCGCCATATTTCAATAAGTCCGGGGACTGTCCCCGGACTTATTGCTTATTGCTTTAGTGGTGCTGGTTACGTTTATAAGCTATTAACTGCTCCAGGGCTGCAATAATTTTTTCAGAAGCAGCAACCATTTCCTGCAAACGCACCCTGGTTTCATCCTTACGTCCTTGATTATTCAGCTCAACCGCTTGCCGGGCCAGAGCATGAACCTCTTCGTGGGGAGCAGCTGCCACACGTTGGTAAAGGGCAAGGGTTTCTTCATCCTTAATTGAATTTAACCAGCGGGCCAAACGACATTGCATGTGGGTAGGAACACTATCCGGCTCAGCAAACAGGTCATGTTCCACAATAAATTGATATTTACGAACAAAGCCACGGTGGTCATCAATTACCTGCCTCAGCACTACCTCATCAGGTAAATGATATTGTCCCAGGATATCCCGGAAAGCTTCGGAAATATTATTAGTTTCGCCAGCAATGTCTACAATAGCTGAGAAGTTATCCATCTGCTGGTTTATATCGCTAATTATCTGGTCTAAATTGCCGATTAGTAACAGCATATTATCATTTACGGTACTTACCACGGCTGAGATTTCCTGGGAGGCAGCGCTCTGTTCCTCCATGGCCGATGAAATATCCATAACCGCATCCTGTATACTAACGATTTGCCTGATAATATGCTCCATACTGGCAATAACCCTGCTGGTAGTCTGGTTTTCTTCCTCAATGGCTGTTCCCATAGATTCAATTTCCATTACAAAATTACCGATATTCCCCTGAACCCCGCTAATCAGACTACTGATTTGTCGGGTATAACCAGCAGTTTGTTCGGCCAGCTTGCGGATTTCCTCTGCTACTACCGCAAAGCCGCGACCGTGTTCACCGGCTCGGGCTGATTCTATGGCTGCATTTAAGGCTAACAGATTCGTCTGCTCGGAAACACTCATAATAGTTGAAGTTATTTCACCAATGTCACGGGATATATGCTCCAGTTCCCGCGCTGAACGTACAGTACTTTCTCCCCGTTCCTTTAATAATTGTCCCATTTCTTCAAAGCGTTGCATCTCTTCTTTCCCTGCTTCAGCCGCCTGGGAAAGTTTTAAATAAGTTTCCTGCAGGTTTTGAGCCTGTTCCGCAACCATAGTTGAGGCCCCGGCTATTTCTTCTACCCCGGTGTCAGCTTCACGCAGGTTTTCCCCAGCACCCTTGAGCTGGCCACCCACATAATCCAACTGTTCGGCAGTCTGTTCCAGCTTGACCACTGACGAGGCAGCAACATCATTTAGAAAATAGGCGTTAGTAGTCAAATTCGAGCTCTTGGTGAAAAGTGCATACATGACCTCCCGGAAACGTTCCAGCAAATCGGAAAACCCATGGGCCAATTTGCCGATTTCATCTTGACTGGTAAGGTCTACCACTGCCGTCAGGTCACCTTCACCCACCCGTACCATAGTATCTCTTAAGGGCTGCAGGTGCCTTAAAGCACGGTGTAATACCAGATAGGCTATAACACATACTAAAAGTAAAGAAATTATCACTATTAGCAACGAACGGCTTTGGGCCTTTTTCTCTGCTTGGATAAAAGAATCCCGGGGAATTTCTCCTTGTACGAAAGCTACTGTGTTGCCTTCCACATCCTTAATTGGGACCAGAGATAATATCAACCGATTATCACTGGTTTTTCGGGAATAGCTTTCCCCCTCTGCCAGTTTATCCAGGTCTGCTGCCTCCAAGTTTATACTTAGAGCAGAGCTCTGCCACAACACACCTGTCTGTTGCTGCTCCAGTGAAAGAATAGCATATTCACCCTGCTGTAATTCACTGAGGGCTTCACCTACGGCTTCTTCCACCGATATCCCAACCTCATATATACCCACTAGCCGGTCTTCAACCACCAGGGGAGTCAAACAGCGAATTCCGAAACCAGTAACCCCTTTTTCGGTAGCCATAACCTGCTGCCTGGTTTGGATAGCTTTAGCCAGTGCCTTGCGATAGCTGACATCATCTCCATACTGTTCAGGTTTTTGGGCTCTTAATATAGCCTTACCCTCAGCAGAGAAGAAATTTAATCCAGATAGGTGGTGATCTTTTTCCCATTGCTGGTATACGGGCAAAGCCAATTTAAGCAGTTCTGCTCTATCCTGCCGTATAAAAGCCTCTTTCATAGCAGAGTTAGCAAAGAGAGAATTAGATAATATCTGAGCCTCTTTTTCAGCATCTTTAACACATTCAGCAACAGTTTCAGAGGTTTGAGCAATATATTCCTCTTCAAAATCTTTTACCAGCATGCGTTGCAGCACCAGGCTATTCCAGTAGAAAAATCCGAAAACTAACAAATTAAATATAACCAGCATTAGTATGATTCGAGTTTTTAAACTATTCTTAGCCATTACTGATAACCTCCCCCATAGCTCCTACTTATTGAGGATTTTACCACATCTAGCCATAGGGGTACAGGGCTAAAAGTGCAATTATTCAACATTCTTTTCTAATTTATAATTGGTATTGGCATAAACAAATACAAAAATAGCGGGCAAAAATCCCGCTATTAATCCACGCAATTGTTTATGTTGTAAGCATAATAATGGTCGGGATGACAGGATTTGAACCTGCGGCCTCCTGGTCCCGAACCAGGCGCTCTACCAAGCTGAGCCACATCCCGACACGCAAGAAATATTGTACCGCATAGTCACATTAATTTCAACCTATTAGATGCTCTTTACTCTGGCAGAACCCGTCTGGCTCCAATGTAAGTCTGGGAATAATAAGAACTATTTAGATAAGAATAAATGACCCCGCCGCTTCTTGGGGAACTTGAATGTATAAACTTATTATCAGATACGTATATGCCTACATGATTTATGTACGAGGTTCCTCGACCTTTAAAAAACAGCAGATCCCCTGGCCGTAAATTGGCCTTATCTACCGCAACTCCTACCCCATATATATCAGCTGCTACCCGAGGCAAGTTATAGCCATGCTGTTTGTAAACATAACCAACAAAACCGGAACAATCAAAGCCACCCGGGCTGGAACCGCCATAACGATATGGGGTACCTAAATATTTTGCGCCAAACTGGCATATACGAGTTCCCAAATCTATTTCAGCTTCGTCACCGGTAGATCCGGGGTTACTGTCCTGTTGCTCTGTTACTGCAGGAGCCGGGGGTGGAGTTACCGGTTTGGGATAAACTGCCCGGGATGGGGTTGGTGTAGTTGCTGCCGGGCGAGGTACAGCTTTTACATAAAGCCGGTCTCCTACATTAAGTCGATCCGAGGAAAGATTATTTAAACTCATTAATTGTTCTACCGTAGTGTTAAAATTAGATGCAATTGTCCACAGGTTGTCCCCACTACGAACAGTATAAACCGTATTGGTATCAGCCGCCGGCGATGAGCTCTGCGACCTGGCAGCGGTTGTAGAGTTTACAATTAGTTTCATACCTATTTGCAACTGGTCTGAAGATAAGCGATTATTTTGCTGCAGGCTGCTTACACTTACCCCGTATTTATTAGCAATATCCCATAGAGTATCGCCTGCTTTTACAGTATGTACGGTCTGCGCAGCCAAAGCCGTTCCTGCCTGAAATATGAGTAATATCGCTGTTAAACCTATAATATGTAAGTACTTTCTCATAATTCCCTACCTCTCCCACTAAATAGCTTGCTTACCATAAAATATGTATTTTCGAGTATAAATGATAATCTTTAAACCTTGTTACCAAGTTAACAGTCGCATAATGAAGTAATGGATTAAAAAATTAAAAAAATTGCCAAGGTATAAATTTCTCCATTCGAGATGATTATCCTTCTTTTTATTTTAAAAAATTGTTTTCGTCTTAATATGGTGCGTTTCGACTATATGAAAGTGGGCTGTTGATGCAGGTTCTGGGTAGGGTATGGGGAATAAGCGGATGGGTTCAATTAAAAAGCCCCGGGGTTATAGCTCCGGGGCCTGGTTCTTGTATAAGTTTTGAATTTGTTCTACCCTGTCTGACCAGTAGCTTATTTTATATAAGGCATTATCTTCAAGGGCTGAATCTACTTTTATCACCTCGTTATCATTAATCTGAATACCGATAGTATAATAGCCGTTTTCATCGCTGCGAATGAGTAAACCCGGAATTCGGTCCTTTTCCAGCAGTCCTATTTTGAATTCGTCCATGCTCATAATCGGGGTCTCATATTTCTCAACATCTTTAGTACGGGTAAGATCACCCATCAATACCACTCCTTATTTGATATAGTTTTGCAGGTCATTACCAGAGCCATAGGCTTTTTGTATTTCTTGGATTTTTCCGGACCAACTGCGTACTTTTTCTTCAACATTACCTTCTTGAACCTGGTCAACTACTAATATCCGGTCTTCGTCCAGTTGCACCCCCAGGTTATAGCATTGTTGTACGGTATCAGAACTTACCAGTAATCCTTCGTATTCTTCCCTTGCGAAAAGACCTTTTTCCAGGAAGCTTTTTTTGTTGACAATATCACCTTTTCTGAGTTCCATAAGCTAACAAACTCCTTTATTTTAATCTGTGAGCTTATTTTTACCTTTACCTGTAGTTTTATGCGCTATGAACCAGGCTGTTTTCCAGAAGAGTTTTAGCGAGTTGAAATAATGTCCAGCTTCTTGGAGCGAGTTAATTTTTTAATTTGCAGCTCCCGTTTTAAGGCTTGGCTTTTATCCTGATATTCTTCAGTATAAACACAATGAACTGGTAGTCGGCTACGCGTGTATTTACTGGCTTTTCCTTCATTATGTTCCATAACCCTTCTTTTTACATCGGTAGTATAACCGGTATATAGAGTGCCATCATTACACTCCAGTATATAAACATAATACATTTACATTACCCCCTGCCTTGTGCAAGACAAACAAAAAACAGGGGAACTAATCCCCTGCTTTTACAAACTATTAATATTAGAAACGGTGATGAGTAATCCGCAGTGGCAGGTTAAACTTATGGGTTATGGTATTACCTATTTCCTCTATATCTGCCAGACTAACATCTATCACCAGACATTTTAACCGGGCATAAATACGGTAGGCATTGTCCAGTTCCTCGGCTACCATATCATCCAGGCTCTCCATGCTTTTGGGAATCTCAAAACTTCTCAGTCTTTCCTTGCGCAATTCCATAAGTGTATCCATGTCACAGGTTAACCCGACCATTGGAATTCTACCCTTCAAATCCATTATTTCATCCGGAATCTGGGTATCTATTACAATTGGATAATTGGCTACTTTAATTCCTAAATTGGCCAGATGCATAGCCAACGGGGTTTTTGAAGTACGAGGAAGCCCCAGAACAATCAAATCTGCGTCACCAATGGTTTCCAAATTTTGGCCATTATCATGTTCAATAGTATATTCAATCGCTTTCATGCGGTTAAAATACTGGTCATCCATAGTATGAGTCAGTCCGGTAATATATGCTGGTTTTAACCCGGTCTTGGCTTCTATAGCGGTAAAAAGAGGTGACATTACATTTACTGCTGTCACATTGTTTTCCCGAGCTTTTTCATCTAAGAAGTTCGAAAGCTCTGGAATTACAATGGTGTATATAATTAAGGCATCATTCTCTACCGCTTCTTCAATTATCTTTAGGACCTGTTCTTTCTTAGTTACCCGAGAGAAACGAGTTATACTCCGTTCCATTTTAAATTGTAAAACAGAGGCAACCGCAATTTTTTCAGCAGTCTCACCTACAGAGTCCGAGACAGCGAAGATGTGTAATTTGTCAGCCATAAACTCATCCCCCTTCAAATATCCAATACTGACGACAATCACGTATAATATTTCTACAACCCCTATGGATTTTCCTTTTTTTAAATAACCAAATTTTAACCGGTAACGGTGGTCAAGTACTTTAGTTCCAGATTTCTATCTCGCCGACGTGATTATCGAGATTAGTGTCAACTGGTACAGGGTTGCTGTCACAGCTTAATAAATCCGAAATTTCCTCTATGGAAGCACAGGCTGTATCGTTTTGCAGGAAAGGTTCTTTTTGCAGGTAATAATCCTTTCCATTAAGCAGGTATTTACGGCTGCCCATTATTAGCCGGATGGCTTTGCCGCCATCAATATTAAAACTAAATAATCCATAACCATACAGATGATCGAAACCAATCTTACCCAGGTCGATAGCCTGGTAATGCAAGTGTTCCTTTATATAATCAGGGGTGGGATGTTTTTTAAAGCGCAGGTAATAACGAGAATATATCAGGGCTACTGCTCCGGCAATATGTGGTGAGGCCATAGAAGTACCGGATAACTCTACATATTTATTGTCTAAGTAAGTGGAATATGTTTTTACCCCTGGAGCCACTACATCAATTTGGTCATTGGAATTGCTAAAGCTGGCTGCCCGAGTGTTAAGCTCCACTGCCCCTACGGCTAAACATTCAGGATAATAAGCGGGGTATGAAATCTCCGGGGTGTTATCTTTTCCATCTCCGAAATTACCGGCAGCACAAACCACCGTAATCCCATCCTGTACTGCTCTTATCAGTTCCCGATGCATAGTCTTATTAGGGAGTGGACCTCCCAGACTCATATTGATAACATTTACCCGCTCACCATTCGTCCCCACCCACTGGCGCGCCCAGGAAATACCCTGGGTAATATCGCTGTAAGTTCCCTGCCCATTCTTGTTCAGAACCTTTACCACCAAAATCCTGGCCAGAGGGGCTACACCAAGAATTTTGCCATTGGCGGCAATAGTTCCCGCTACATGGGTACCATGACCGTTGTAATCCATGTAGTCCTTTTCCGAAGATACAAAACTCCTGCCATCTATTATATTAGGAGCCAGATCCGGATGCTGGTAGTCAACCCCGGTATCAATAATTGCTACTACCGCACCTTCTCCCCGGGTAGTAGTCCACATACGGCGGGCAGCTATAAGAGAAACCCCCGGTGGTGCCCAGGGTTTATCCGACAGGGTATGATCATAAATGCCCCCTATCTCCGGTTTAATGATTTGCATATTATTCACCTCTCCTTGCTCTATATTAAGCAAGTAGGGGTAATAAGTTGACACTACTAATAAAAGTAAAGGCTTTTAAAGAAATTGTTATTACAACCTGCATATAAATATTAAAAAGATTAGCTTCACTGGAAAATACATGATAACATGATATTATAAGATAAGAGTAGTACTCTTGAGGTGATACAATGGATGCTGGAACCATTTTTATACTTACACTTGGTCTATGCTTGGGCATAGGATTAGTAGCCACGATTATAGGTGTGTTCCTTTTTAATGGATTTCACTGGTGGGATAAATTATAATCTAAAATACGATTCCATAAAAGGCCATCTGCTATAGCTATTTTGTTTTTCTGCTATAATCCTCTCATATTTTCGCTTCGTAAATATCTATTATCCTGGCTTTCTAAAACTTTGTTTACCATATCAAGCATCTTTTGCCGATCTTTCTGCAGGGTCCCACTTATAGGCAGGTAATTTGAAGCATGGGAACCTACAAATTTCAACCCGTCAATAGTAATATTTTCAAACATCCATTTCATTTCTTCCAAAGTTTCAAAAGCGTCTAGAATTTTAAATTCCCCTGTCAATACCTTGCGGTGTAAAACAGTATTCGGTACCGGGGTAACAGTTAATGCGGCCAGGTATTGAGGCTTCATTTCATTGGTTATCTTAGCCGTAGCCAGGGCATGTTCCCGCGAACGCTCTCCCGGCCCTGCCAATCCCAGTAACACCATGGACGACAAGTTTATCCCGGCATTAATCAGGTTCTGTCCTGCCTGCAGCATTTCCTCATAGGATACTCCTTTTTTAACCTCTTTTAACAGGCGGTCATCTCCAGTCTCCACCCCCAGATAAGCCTTGGTCAAACCCGCCGCCCTTAACGCTGTCAATTCTGACATAGATTTATTTAGAGTGCTTCGAGGGCCTACATAACTGCCCACATGCCGCAAAGATGGAAATGTACGATATAGTTCATCCAGTATTTCCAGCAGGATATCGGTCTCAATGGCAATGGCATCACCATCACATAGAAATACTTTTTCCAGATCGTTATAATAATTTTTGGCCATGGCTATATCAGTTTTTATTTCTTCCAGGCTGCGTATCCGATATTTTTTGTCCTTATACATCCCACAGAAAGTACACTGGTTATGGGAACAACCAATAGTACACTGCAGTAAATAACTTTTGGCCTCACTAAAGGGCCGAAATATATTACCCTCGTATCTCATTTTTTTAACCCCCATCCCCGCCAGTCTTGCCTGAATTATTGAGGCAAATCAGGCATCCTGGTATCCTTTTTCTGTCTATTATGATTATCTATACTTTCCGGTATTACTGGATTTTGCTCACCACCCGGCCCGGGTGGTAATACCTCTTCCCCCCTGTCTGTTTCATCCTCACCGGGTAAGGGTTCTAATCCATCATCAGGTGACTCCTCTTCCGGCGTAATTTCTTCATCTTCATCAGGTTCTTCCTCTATCGGTTCTTCTACCGGCGCTGGTTTTTCATAGAACACCCCGGTGTAGTACAAGGTATTCATGTAATCGCGCCAGATGGGAGCAGAAACGCTTCCCCCGTAAGTGCCATAACCTGTAACCACCTTGCCGTCACTGTTTCCGGCCCATACGGCAGTCGCAAGTTCCCGAGTATAACCGACATACCAGAGGTCGCGGCTGTCAGAAGTGGTTCCGGTTTTGCCGCCGCTGTTTATAGCTATAGCAGCAGGAGTACCCGTTCCCTTTCTAACTACATCTTTTAGAATACCATCCATCTGTTCTGCCGTATAACGGCTGATAACCTGCCAGGAATTGCTGCGGTTGGTATAGATAACCCTGCCATTGGCATCTTCAATCCGGTCTATACAGTAGTATTCCCGGTATTTACCTTGTTCCGGAAAAGCAGCAAAGGCCGCCGCCATTTGCAGGGGTGATATTCCCTTATTCATCCCTCCGAGGGCCAGGGCCAGATTTTTATCTTCTTCCTGCAGGGTAGTTATGCCCCATCTTTTTAGGTAAGTATAACCCTCGTTGACCCCTAGCTGGTTTAATACCTCAACCGAGGCCACATTATAGGATTTTACCAGGGCAGTCCTGATGTCAACCTCTTCCGGTGCCCAACCCAAGTTTTTCGGGATATAATTACCGAAATCGCGGGGTTTGTTATTTACAATAGAGTCAGGAGTGATAATCCCCTTATCAATACCTGCAGCATAGTACAGGGGCTTAATGGCTGAACCCGGTTGGCGAGGTAAAACCGCCATATTTAGCTGGTTTTTGGAAAAATCCGATCCGCCCACCATCGCTTTAATACCGCCGGTAGCAGGTTCTATGGAAACCAGAGCAATATCGCGGGCATTTATACCCCGATTGGCTAAAGAGCGGGCATGGTTTTGCACCGTTTTCTCCGCCGTATTCTGCATACGGCTATCAATGGTAGTATAAATCTTTAATCCAGCCTGGTAAAGGCTCTTGGAACCCAGCATATTCTCTACCCCGGCACTTATATAACCGGCCAGATAAGGATGCCTGTCGCTGTCCGGAGAAAATGGTTTAATATATAAGGGTTGCTCCTTAATGGACGGGGCCTCACCGGCATCAAGTATACCCTGGTCTGCCAGGACATTGATAACCGTTGCCTGCCTGGCTTTCAAGCCTTCAAAATTGCGCTCCGGTGCATAGGCCTCGGGGGCTTGTATGATACCTGCTAACATGGTCATTTCCGCTTTATTTAGCTGCCATACATCTTTACCAAAATAATAGCGGGCCGCACACGGTATACCTGAACATCCCCTCCCCATGTAAATCTCATTCAAATACATATTAAGGATAGCATCCTTACCGTATTTTTCTTCGATAGCTACGGCAATTAATACTTCTTTAACTTTTCGCGTATAGGTCTTCTCCTGGTTTAAAAAGAGGGTACGGGCAAGCTGTTGAGTGATGGTACTGCCCCCCTCAACCTTGCTGCCGGCGCGGAGGTTGTTCCAAATGGCCCTGCCAATTCCCCGCGTATCCAGGCCATTATGCTCGTAAAAACGGCGGTCTTCTAGCGCTACCACTGCCTGTTGCATAAAATCAGGAAAATCTTGGCTATATATTCTTTTATACCCCAACCGCGTCATTTCTTGTCCGTCACTATAATAGAGAACACTTTGTTCCCGTGGCTGATACTCCCACTGATTGACTCCGGTAGCTACCAGCAGGACTTTGGGCATAGTCTGGGTCAGTGATGCTCCCAGTATAAAGAAAAGCACAAATAAAACTAACCCGGTCAGAAGTATACCCAGGGTTCTAAAAAACTTTAACATAATGCTTCCCTTCCTATGATTGATGCGGAATTCTGATAATCAATATTGGTTGCCGGCATAACACCTACCTTATACACCAAGTTAAGGTTTTACCGGATTGCTTGATCCAATACACAACCACCGATGAAATTAGCAGATTGCTTTAAGTTAATTGCAATAAGAGAAATGCCAAGCATTTCTACGCTAATTCAAAATTCAAAATTCTTAATTCTTAATTAACCACATTAGTCCGGATTACCACCGAACTTTAATATACCTATATTGTTTGCTAGCTCCACGCCATTTTCTTATTAATACAGTATATAACAAGCTTTCTTTCAAGCAAAGCAGTATACTTTGTCAAGTTTTGGGAACGCGTGTTTGTTATTTTTGTTATGGACAGGAAGAACTGATTATCAAAAAAATGAAGGGTTTCTCCCATCATAGTTGGTCAAGAAACCCTTGTCCCCGAATATAAAATTATAGCCTGCCAACATGAAAACTGAATATTTCTATCTGGTAACCTACTTTATGTTCCTCGTTTTTTAGCGGAGCGGGAGAGGGGTAACCCCTTGCGGCCCCAGCATTAATCCCCAGGCACAATTGGGATTAATATTACCCTGACTTAAATAATCTACGGCCCGTTGCAAACCCTTCTCATCTTCCGCTATCACCAGCCATAGTGGATTAGTATTACCCATGCCACTTGCAGTAGCCGCTATACAGGCATAGTCTCCGGCTTCAACTATTTGTCCCTCCTGCATCGATGCGTCCAACAACTTAAAACCTGAATCAGTAATCCGATAGAAAACACCAGTCCGCTGCGGGTTGGAGTTTAAAGCCTGTATAGCTGACAGTGCCATTATTTCTTCGCGTAAGCCCAGTACGATAACCGGATACGGCCTCTTATTCATTATTGCATCGTTTACTTCCTGCAATTGCACCCTTTTTATACCCCGACTGCCCAGGCCCGTTGCCAACAGGCCGGCTGCATTTTGAGCCGAAGCCGAATAGGCTAGCAAGACTCCTTTGCTAAACGGATGGGGAAAGGCCCCAATCATGGCCGGAGTAAAAGCAGCCGCGCCCCAGTCATGGTAATCCCACCATACGACATCTCCGTTTTTTACTTTTATGTCTCCTGCTCCTGTTCCCGCCAGGACACCGTTAAAATATAAAAACCAATCCGATTTCTCCCGTTTTCCTATTTTCCCGGTATATCCTGATTCCAGGCCGTTTATAGAATTGATAAATGAACCCCCATAGGAGGTTTTCACATCCAGATAGGCAGTAGTCAGATTTAAAGCATCCTGCTGTTCTTGAACAGACACCCATTGATTAAATATCATAGATTCCCCATAATCACGGCTGACCACCAGGTGGACTTGAGCCTTTTCTTGTTCTATTTTACCGGCTGCCGACTTCTCCGATAAGGGCTTACTAACAACAGACTCATTAATGTTTTTCTGAGCTTCTTCAGATGGCTTAAGTACTTCATTACCGGCTCGCTTCTGCTCAGTACCAACCGGCTCATTCACTATTGATTTGCTCTGGATTGGCCTATCGCTTAACGATGTTTCCCGTAAAACATCACAACCAGCAATAAATAGTGTCATTATTAGAGAGACTACCAGTATCGACTTCTTACGCAAAAGCAACTACCACCTTTTTAATTTGAAGCGAAAAATATCTGCACAAATCCCTGCTAAATCCGCACTTCTTACTAACCATCCATGAGTGCGGCACACAACCACTTATGAAAATAGAAGTATTTTGTTTCTAACCCATGGCGGAACGGCACAGGGGCCGTTCCCTACACATGAAGTGATCCGCGTGAATTAAAATCTATTTTCTAATTAACTTATACATTATTACTGCCGCTTCTGCCCGGGTCAGCTTTCCTTCTCCTCTAAAGCTGCCATCCGGGTAGCCGCTGATTATTCCCCGCTGCTGCAGGCTGCCAGCCGCCTCCCAGGCCCATGCAGGGATATTTTCCTGGTCACTGAATCCTACCTTACCAGAGAAAGCTTCCCCAGTATCTGCGGGAAAGATATGAATTATCAAACAAGCGGCTTCATTACGGCTAATATGAGCATAGGGTTTGAAAGTTGAGTCCGGATACCCACTAACCCAGCCCTGTTTACCGGCAGTAGCAATTACAGTGTAAAACCAATCATTCTCCATTACATCAGTGAACCCAGAATCGCCTTTTTCCAGATTAATTCCCTGGATTCGCAGTAATAACGCCAGCATCTCCGCCCGGCTAATATTTCGGGCCGGCTCATAACCGTCACCGGTACCCTTAATAATTCCTTTTACCGCCAGGCTTTCTATTGCCTCCCGCGCCCAGTCGAAACCGGCAAGGTCAGAGAACGATACCTGTTGCTGGCCAGGATCTACGGTACCAGGGTTGCCCCCACTACCTCCAAGGTCTCCAATTTCCGGTAAGGTGCTACTATATTTCGATTGACCTCGGGCTAAATCCCCCAGGGCCAGTAAAGAATGATAAGTACTCATTTGATTAGGTACGGTGGGGTCATTCCAGGCCAAAGCTTCCCAGCTTAAAACAAACCATCCCTTAGAAGACTGGTAAGACAGCAAACTATTTATCATATTATTACCATTTTTACACCATTCTTTACCGCTCGGATCAATACCCAAAGCCATAAGCGCCTCTATGACTGCGGCAATAGTATCAGGGCTTTCACTGCCCCAACCTCCAAAGCCACCGGTATCCATTTGCTGCCCTTGTAAATATGCAAGAGCACTATTTATAGTTGTAGTTATAGCATCTTTGCCGGGTTGTTGGTAATCAGAAGATAAAGCTATCAGAGCATGCGCAGTTGAGTCCACATCCACTCCCCAACCGCTCTCATCAAATCCACCGCCCGCATCCTGATTCGAACAGATATAACTCACCGCATCATCACGCTGGTAATTAACTGTAAAGCCATTTATATCAGCAAAATCCAGGGCAATAACCGCCCAGATAGTCTGATTCAGGCTGGTATTGGCACCGTTAATAAAGCTACCTTTTGTGTCCCCAGCTGTTTTTTGCATCCCGATAAGAGTATCAATGTCGTCCTGTATACCTGTCGCATCCTGCCGTCCGGCGATTGCCCCCATTATCTTACGGGCATAATCACTGGCGGAAACAGCATTTTCAGGAGTATATTTACTGCTGCACTCCACCCCTGCCCAGCGCAGTCCCAGAGCTTCCCACTCATTACACTGTACTTCCCGGTTATAGTAACCCAGCAGTTTATCCATAGAGTTTTGTATATCGCCAGCTGCAGCTGCTGTTGCTACCGGCGTATAAACAAGCAAAGAACAAAATATTATCAATAAAACCCAACTGCAACAAAACACCCATTTTTTAGACCTGATTCTAAGCATCAAAAAAACCTCCCCATGTTGCTAATACAAGTTTGTTTTACTGCAAAATCCCTACCTGGATGCATATATGTGCAGAAGCCATCGACAAAATATTTATGCATCCAAACCAGCACCTTATAACTTTTTTGCACTGAACAATATTTTACATCTAATAATATTTATGACTTCCCTCTTATCAACTCTATTACCTATAAAAAACCCCGACTCCTACAAGCCGGGGTTATGCGAAGGCAATGACTTAATCCTCCCTTCTTATCCCCAGAAGTTAAGTAGTCTTCCTGCCGGCAGGTCTCCTGGCTTAAAGTCCTCCTAATCCCTGCGCCTTCCCACCCGATTCCCGGGCAGTGACTGTTTGCAGGTTTCGTCCTTAATACAGTAAGGGGAACTGCAACGGATTCTCACCGTTTTCCCTTTTAAAGCAGTTTTTAAATCACTGCTACCGTCAGGATAATATTTAGTTGTCCCTGGTGTTTCCTTTATTATTGTACTAATTAAAACATTAAATCAAGTTAATCAATTATTAAAATGTGCTTGTATCTAATTAAAGAAGCAGACTGCTCCCCTAATAAATTTTCCAAATACCCGCAATAAAAACTAAAAATGACCTAAACGCTTGTCATTTTATGTCGATGCATGTAATATAATAAGTAACCTTCACCCCCCAATTAACTAAATATATATTCCATCACATTCCCTCTCTACATGAGCCCACTCTGGGCTCATGTCGTTTTTAACGGGTTTTTAACTTCTGTTTCCGCTTAATTTCCTGATCATTCTTTCATTTTCCAAAAATAGCAGTTTATTCAGACCTCAATATGATTTAGAATTAAATATATGTGTCTGCTTTTGTCATATTGAAAAAACAATTTATCAAGTTACACAATATATTAAGGGAGGGCCAAGTCGAATGGAGAAGAAAACAGCAGAAGGCCAGGTAATTGTTGTAACCTCCGGCAAGGGAGGAGTAGGTAAAACTACTACCGTAGCCAATGTCGCCAGTTCTTTGGCCAGGCTGGGTCACAAAGTAGTAGTCATGGACCTGGATATAGGATTAAAGAAACTGGACCTTATCCTGGGGTTGGAAAACCGGGTTATCTATGACATAGTCCAGGTTATCGAAGGCGAATGTACACTAAAACAGGCGCTGGTTAAGGATAAGCGCTTCCCCGAGCTTTATATGCTTCCGGCGGCTCAAACCCGCAATAAGGATGATATTACTCCAGAACAGGTTAAACAGCTTTGTTCCGAATTGAAAAAGGATTTTGATTACATATTTATCGATTGCCCCGCAGGTATTGAACAGGGATTTCGTAATGCTATCGCTGCAGCTGATCGGGCTATAGTAGTAACTAACCCTGAAGTTTCGGCAGTCCGTGATGCCGATAGAATAATAGGCATGCTGGAATCAGCCAATTTTAAGGACATCAAGCTAGTTGTAAATCGTATCAGAAATGATATGGTTAAAAGTGGGGATATGTTAAGTATTGAAGACCTGATGGAACACCTTTGCATCGACCTGCTGGGAGTAGTTCCCGAGGATCAGAGCGTTGTTGTTTCCACCAACCGGGGCGAGCCCATCATTCTTAATGACCAATCTCGGGCGTCAACTGCATTTAATAATATTGCCCACCGGACCCTGGGTGAACAGGTTGAGTTCCCTACATTTGAGGACATGTCTTTATGGACCCGGATTAAAAACATGTTCTCGAGCAGGTAAAGGGGGTTTAAACAAATGCTTGATTTTTTGAAGAAGGTTTTTAACGCTGAGGATAAAACTAGCAAAGGCCAGGCCAACAATCGTTTACGGCTGGTATTAACCCATGACCGTCTGGGGACTTCGGGCCTGGTCATGGAGGCAATGAAGGAAGAGATTATTCAGGTTATTGCCAAACATATGGAGATTGACGGACTTCCCGAAGTAAAAATAATAACCGAGGGAAGACATGCCGCCATGGATATAAGTATTCCCTTAAAAGGCAGGTAGGATAATCAAATGCTTAAGATCAAAGGGCTTAATGACAGCCTGGTAATAGTTTTTGACAAGGGCAGTTTTGAGGATTACTGCTCTATGCTGCAGGAAAAAATAGGAGCCAATAAACAATTGTTTAATGGTTCCCGGGTTGTTTTTCGGGGTGAGGGTCTGCGTAATCTTTCCCATGATGAAATGATTAAACTGCAGAAGCTGTGTTTGGATAATGGCATGATACTGAATAATACCGCAAGTGAGAGTAAGGTAAAAGAAAAGCCTAATAGTCCTGCAGCTACCCTGTCAGCCCAACCTGTTGTTGCAACTGCACCTGCTGCCCCTCCAGGAAATAAGGATATTATTATACACCGTAATTTGCGCAGCGGGCAAAAGCTTCATTCCGAAGGTTCAGTGGTAATATGGGGTGACGTGCATGAAAGTGCCGAAATTACTGCCGCCGGTGATATTATTATACTGGGTACCCTGGGTGGAATAGCACACGCCGGTTATTACGGCAATGATAACAGCATTGTTTTTGCCCTTAATCTGGTACCCGGCCAGATCCGTATCGGCAATAAAATATCCCGCGCCAGTGACGACCAGACTAAACGACCTTACCCGGAAATTGCATTTTTGGAAAATGGTAGTATATGTGTCCAGGAGTATGTTTCCGGTAAATTACCACGGCGCTAAACAGTTAAATACGGAAATGATACAGATAACACAGATCTTTTAGGATTAACATACCCATAGGGCATACGGATACGTTGCCTTTGAGGAACTTTGGAGGAGAATTTTTATGGCTGCCAAAGAGCATTCGGCCGGTTCGCGTTGGCGTTTGGCCATTTCTGCTATTCTTAATCATCGCCTGTTCATTCCTGTTATTCTCTTTCTTATTGTTCAACTGCTAGTGGTCATCGGGCTTTTTACCCGGGTGGAGATGAAATTGTACGATTCCTGGTTTCGTCTAAGCGGAGTCCATAATCCTGGTGAAGATGTTGTCGTTATAGCCATAGACGATTATTCAATTGAACAAATCGGTCCCCTGGCCTGGTCGCGTTCAGTTCATGCCGACTTGGTGAATAAACTAAGCCAGGCACGGGTAGTCACCTTTGACCTTACCTTCGGTTCCTTAAAAGAGGCAGAAGGGGATAAAGCCTTTGCTGAAGCTATTGAACGACACGGCCGGGTAATTTTACCCTTTGAGTTTGATTTTGAGACCGATGAGGAAGGCGATAAAGTACAATACATCAAGTATCCCCACCAGATGTTTATGGATCATGCAGCCGGTATTGGTTTTGTTAATGCCCCTACCGATATTGACCAGGTAATGCGGCACGCTACCATGGTTGATGTCAATACCTACGACTTTCCCATTCCTTCACTGGATGTGGCTACTTATCTGGCCGCTAATGGTCTCAGTGCGAAAGATTTGGAAATCGCCCCGGGCTATCTGGACATAAAGAGTTACCGGATACCAATTGACCATGAGAATAAGGCCCTGCCGGCCTTCTGGGGACCGCGTGAAACATTTAAGAATATCAGCTATGCCGATGTGGTAAACGGCACAGTTAAACCAGAATACTTTAAAAACAAGATTGCGATTATCGGTTCGGTTACCCAGGATGAACATGACGTATATGCCACCCCCTATACCACCAGTAATATGGTAAAGCACGGCTCGCCCGAGACCCCGGGAGTAGAAATCCATGCCGCCATTACCCAGAGTATGCTATCTAATTTCTGGTATCGGACCGTAAATCCAATCGGCAATTGCCTCTTCTTGCTTTTCGGCGGGTTACTAACCGCAGCTCTGGTAGGAAGACGCGGTCCCTGGAAGGGTCTGCTGGGCACCTTGCTCATAACGGCTGGCAGTATCGGTTTGGTATACGGATTATGGTGCATGCACTGGTGGCTTAACCTGGCTGCCCCTCTGGTTCTTATTCTCCTGACCTATGTTGTAGTTACCGCTACCGACTTTATCCAATCAGAAATTGAACGCCGTAAAACCCGGGCAGTTTTTTCCCGTTATGTTTCCCCTGATGTAGTGGAAGAACTAATGAAAGACCCGGATAGTGTTGAACTGGGCGGAGCCAAGAAGGTAGTCACCATTATGTTTGCCGATATCCGCGGCTTCACCGCCTACAGTGAAAATAAGGACCCGGTTGATGTTATTACCCGTCTAAACGAATATCTTACGGTTATGACCCGTGCTATTCAAAAGCATGGCGGCACCCTGGATAAATACCTGGGTGACGGACTAATGGCTTTCTTCGGCGCCCCCATATACTACGAAGACCATGTAGAAAGAGCGGTAAGGACAGCGGTAGAAATTCAGGAGGCCATCAAACAGCTTAATACCGAGTGGGCCGCAAGAGACGGTTCCCCTCCCTTGCTGGTAGCTATAGGCATTAATACCGGTCCGGCAGTGGTAGGCAACGTAGGCAGTCCCGAACGCATGGACTATACCCTTATCGGCGAAGATGTAAACCTGGCTTCCCGTACCGAGGCCTTGACCAAACTCTTTGAGACTCTGGTGCTGGTTTCGGAGCGCTCTTACAATGCCCTGCCGCCAGGAGAAATAAAGGACTCCCTGTCCTATGTGGGTGAGGAACTGGTCAAAGGCTTTACCCATCCCATAAAAGTCTATTCCCTCTCCGGCCTGGATCTGCACTTTGAGAAGTCCAAGGATAAAGGGTTTAAGTAAGTGGAGCCGGGGGTAAAATATAACCAGGGAATAAAAACTAACATAAAGTTTTTAACGTTTACTGATCGTTAATAACGCTATTAATTTTTTCCACTAATGGAGGTAACGATTCACGAGACGTACGCCAAATAATCTCCAAGTCAACACGAAAATATTCGTGCGCCATTATATTTCGCATTGCTTTCATTTTATACCATGGAATCTCCGGATATCTGGTGTGAAATTCATCTGGAACATGCCCCGCGGCTTCTCCAATGACCTCAAAATTCCTAATCACAGCATCTATTACCATTTCACTCAATTCAAATTGTGCAAACGTCAGGCTTTCTGTATACCGTTGAATTTTCTCGATAGAATCCACAATATCTTGCAAATATAATCGTATGTCGCGCGTCATAAGTATAACACCTCTCGAAGAATCTGATCCTTGATTAAAGGTTTCAGCGCTCGAGGGGTCGCAAGATCAACCTTTCGGCCAAGAATCTCGGCCAAACGTTCTTGCAGACTGATGAAGTGAAATAAGTCAACAGGCCGGCTGAACTCAACCAAAACATCAACATCACTCGCATTGTTAGCCTCACCCCGTGCATATGAGCCAAAAATGCCAATTTTAGAAACCAGGTACTCATCTCTTAATTCAGGCATATGTTCGCGTATGCACTCAGCCGGATTCATTCTACTCCCTCCAATTTAACACCGTATTATAGTCTGTTCTAAAAACAGATATATCTTTAAGCCTAATAATTTTAGAGCCATCTATTTACCCTACATCCCAATTATATTTTAGCGCAAAGAAACAATGCAATGTTTCAGTTATGACAGTTTGTTGAAAAATAGGCTTACTTATTTCTATATTCTAGTTTATCAGACTTATTGCACAAACAGTAAAATACAAGGTTGCTATTAATTTTGCAAATAAAAAGAACGTCCCTTTATTTGTGTTTGCCTTTGTTTGCCCCTTATAATAATGCACCCGGGGACGGCAACAAAAAGGTGTCAGGAGAACCGTCCCCCTGACCCCCTCATTAGATCCACTATAAATTACACAACTCTTTTCTAAAGGTAAACCAAACTTTAAAGAAGTCTGGTATTCGTATTCTGATATATTGATTATTAAATTGGTTTTTTGGGCTAAAAATCTTTCAATAAAGCCATAGGAACTTCGCTTAGTACTTGTTCCTTCCATTGTAAATGCCCATCCGTGGGCACAATATACTATCTTAGATTTGGTCGGGCATAAAAACAATGGAAATCTGGTAAGAAAACCGGCATAGGAACTATGTATATGAATAATATCGGGACATATTCTATTAATATTCATCCTGATAGCCAACATAGCTCTGACTAAACTACTAATGCTGTTGTTGCGCTCATAGTCGTAGGTATGCAGGTTTACATTTTTCAGAACGATAAGGTTATTGACCTGCAACTTTGGTATAATAACACCAATATTTTCTATGTCAGAACATTTGGATTGGTATTGAAGTACCGTATTTAGATAGGTTGCAATACCTCCTTTTATGCTCTCCACAATATGTACCACTTTCATAGCAAGTTCTCTCCCTTGGAATACCTGCCCGGTTAATTCACACTGGACACCGATCATTGGGCCGAATCATTCCCCTGGTTTATTAACCTTACATTCCGGGACGTTAATATGCTCCCTTGCACAGGATTACTGCGGGAATTGTTTTTATCAGGATTATTATATCCAGCATAATGCTGTGCTTTTTTACATAATAATTATCCAGCACCAGGCGCTGTTGGAAATTCAAATCACTGCGCCCGCTGACCTGCCACAAACCGGTTAGCCCCGGTTTTATACTTAATATTACATCAGCGTAAGGCCCCATGGTTGGTCTCTCCCTGGGCATATAGGGTCGGGGGCCGATGAAGCTCATATCACCTTTTAATATATTAATCAGCTGGGGCAGTTCATCCAGGCTGCTTTTTCTCAGCCACCGGCCACTTCGGGTTATCCGGGGGTCCTGGTTTTTCAGCTTGGCATAATGCAGCCACTCACATTCCCAGGCAGGATTAGCGGTAAAATAATCCTGCAGTGGCACTTCGTTACTACCGTACATGCTTCTGAATTTGTAGCAGGTAAATTCCTTTCCCCTCAGACCCAGCCGGGGAGCAGCAAAAATTACGTTTCCCGGTGAATCCCACCTGATAATTGCCGCAATCAGCAGCATCAGCGGCAAAAACAGTAACAGCAGTATCAGGCTAAACAGTATTTCTATTATTCTCCCCGCTATAGCCATAGACTTAAAACCGGTGGTTTCCCCGGGGCTCGGTAAATCCTGTATGGTTTTACATCTGTCGGACAGGCCTGCAGCGGGAGAGTAAGCAGCATTATCTGTTTTTTCTATCATGGGATTCCTCACTCCTGTTTTTGCAAGAAACTGAGCAGCCTCTGCAGTTCATCCGGTTCCAAAGGGACACCGGCTTTTCTCCCCGGCCAGCCCTTAATATATTCAGCTCCCTGCAGCCAGCGTATAGCCGTCCGGGAACAGCTGCGGTCATCCGTAGCCATGGACAGGTAGAGGCAAGCCTTCTCCGTATCCCCCATCAGCAAAGCTGATTGTCCTGCTGCCAGGTGCAGGCGGGGGGCTTCGCCGTCAACAGCCGCAGGCATAGCTTCCTGCAGGTCAAGCACCTGCTGAAAACAGCTTCGCGCCGATCGCAAATCTCCCCTGTCCAGAGAGGGCCAGGCAACCTGCATTATGGCGGCTGCCGTGATATCATAGTATCTTGCCTTCCAGGGGCTGGAGTTGACCGCTGCCCGGGCTTCATTTATTACCGCCGGCGGCATCTTCAGCATAGTGTAAACCTGCATCAGGGCAACATGCACATCAGGATTGCAGGCTTCCAGTTCCGCCGCCCGCCGGGCATGGAAAACTGCCCGGGAACGCAGTTCCGCATTATTGTTTTTACTGCCTTCAACGGCATCTATTAATGCCAGATTCACCTGGTAACTGGCCTCAAAGGGTGCATAACCGCTGGCTTTGCTGTAATATAGTTGGGCCTCCTGCCGCTTCCCGGTATTTAATAACTCTTCTCCCTGTCTGCCGGCCACCATTCCGGCATAAGTAAATATCGCCACAGCGGCCAGCATCAACGCCAACAGCAGCCCACTTACTACTATGGTTTTTGGCAACATTTTTGATTGCTGCCATTTATCTCCCGCTGTCCCCGCGGGTGTAACTCTGCCCCTGATCATGCCCATAAATCCAAAAAATACAAATGCCACCGCCGGTATTGACAATTCAAAATCAAATATGCTATGAGCGGCAATCAGACAAACACCCAGCGCTGTTGCCCAAAAAACCGCATCCGTTTCCCGCCCCTGTTCCTGTTTATATTTCTGCCCCAGCAGGTGCAGAAATGCCGTTATCCCCGCCAGCAGAACCAGCAGGCCCAATATTCCGGTTTCCAACCAGGTTTTCAGGTAAAAGTTATGCACTTCCCGGCTCTGGTAACAGCGTTGTGCATACCGGGGATAAAGAGCCTGCCACCCCCCTCCCCCGGTTCCCAATATGGGATAATCTTTGATTATCTTTAATGAATCCTGATAGAAGGTGATGCGGTCCTGAAAGCTTTCTTCCCCGGCATAAGTCCCGGTAATGCGCAAATAAACGTTTACCGGTATAATACGATTAAGTCCTTCCCGGCAGGAAGAACCCGGCATCATAAAGCATATCGCCCAGGATAACCAGACCAGGATGATCGCTGCCAGCAGCCCAAGGGTTATAATGGTAAAACGAATGTCTGGCATTGTGCTTTCTCTGCGGCTGCCTGTTATCTCCATAACAATGGCCAGGGCTATACCGGCGATCACACTGCCGGCGGCTATCGTTGTCAGGGACAGTTCCACCGCATCATAAAAAACCCGGGCAACAAGCAGGGAAATCAGCAGACCGGTGATTATGCGGAATAGTACCGGCCGGCGTAGTTTGGAGGGAAGAAAAAATAGCAGCAATGCCATGGCCGGCAGGTAGAGCAGCCAGGTTCCCCGGGACAGAGTGCCGATAATGGTTAAGAGAAGAATATAATTGGCGGCGGCATAAAACAGGCGTACCCCGGTAGGCCTGCCCTCTACCTGGCGTACAACTCCCACCACATTCAGCGCCAGTAAATAGATAGCCAGGGCATTATGATACTGCAGGGCGGACCTTACATGCCCGTCTTCACAGGCACCCGGATAGCTTACCCAGCCAAGCGCCGCTGCCAATCCCAACAGGGCTAACCCCAGAGCCGCCAGGTAAGCAGCCCCCAAAACAATGTTAAAACCCTTTTCATCTGCAGCAGCGCAGGCCGCCAGCCAGTAGACCATAAAGAACGATGCGGCTTTAAGTACTTCAGTAACGGCATCCTGGGGGTGAACCGGGTTAATAAGTGACAGGATATAGACCAGGACAAAAGCCAGCATAACTCCATCCAGGTTGTGTCCAAAGAAAACCGGCCTCGCCCGGTCAGCCTTAAACAAGATATTCAGGGCAAAGAGCAGGGCTATAGCTGCTGCTGCCGGAAGGAATTCGGTGGGAAAGTAGAGCCCCCGGAAAAAGGGAGCCAATAGTATGATAAGCCCCAGAGCCGCCGGGAACAGGTAGTAACAGGCTTTTTCGTTATTATGTTTACTACGGTCATGGTCATGTACCGGCACTGGTTTTCCCCCGCTTTCTGTAATTCTATATGGTAAATAATATCCTGCCATACTACTAACCTGCCGCTGCGGCACCTGCTATTTCTGCTTAGAATAGAATAAGGAGCAGAACGCATCCGGGTAATCCGTAGGTTCTTTTACTTCAGCAACAAGTACCTGCCTTTTTTCAACATATATAGCCCGTAATATAATCCGATTAATTATTTTCGTGAATATATGTCTTTTCCCTGCTTTTTACCAAAAAATACCCCTGCGGTGAGCAGGGGTATTTTTTCGTTATTAGGTTGCGGGCTAACTGATATTAACCGGGGAATGGTATGTTGTGATAACCCAGTTCCCTTGAGATTCTCCCGACATACTCAAAACCAAACAAAAAGAACGTCCCGCTGTTTGCCCTGCTGGCTACCTCTATGGTCCAGTATTAATTTCACTTGCATTCATTGTGTGCTCGGTAAAGGCAATAATCTTGTCATCGCTATCCAGAACAAATACCCAGACCGGGTATCCCGCCTTTGCACCATAAATATCATTGTCCAAAGTGTAATTATAATCCAGCGGGTACGTGCCTCCCAGGGCTGCCGGCGCGTGATTTGGTGCCAGAACTTCATCATTAAACACATGTAGTTTATAACTTACTCCAGTTGGGTTAATACTAGTAATTTTGGTTGTACCAGAGCTGTCTCCAGGTGCGAAGGTGATACTGGTTACATCGGGTGCCTCCGTAGTGCCGGACAGTTCAGATTCCTGTAATATATGCTCAGTGAAGCAGACTACAGTTCCATCATTACCTTCATAACCCAGCACGCCAATGTGACAACCGGCACTGCCGGCTATCCAGCTATAGTCGTCTTTAGTCCGGTATCCCCATGAGTCAAAACTATCTGCTGCTGCACCGTTAGCCGGTCTGAAAGGCAGATCACCCGTAGTGGAGCTTATAGTGTGCTTATAACCACTGCAAGATGCATCATACACCTTACTGAATACCGTGGTATTAACCCAGGGGCCGGGAGCCAAGATTAAGTTGCCCGGACTAAATCCCGGTGCTGGTTGCCCGATAACATCTTGTTTATATTCCTCGTCTACAAATGCCTGCACCTGGTTAGAGCCATTTACTGCCGCCACCCGCAGCCAGGTATTTTGAGGCCAGAGGAAGTAGCTCCCTTGACTGGTTGATTCCCAAATACTGGTATTCAGGGATTCCCCAGCTCCTAGCGGTGGCATCTGAAGATCACTGAGGTTCATGTAGTAGGCAGAGGCACCGGCTGCCTGTAAAGCACTGAACTGGGTAGATCCTTCAAAAATATATGATGCCATTTCAAATTCAGCAAATCCCCCGGCCGGGGTAACTACCTTAAAATGGGCTATGCCGACAGGGGTATCTTCCTTCAGCACCAGGAATCCATAAAGCCCTGCGGGCAATCCCGCTGCCAGGGACGCTTCTATTGATTCTTCACCCACGCTAACTAAAGCAAGGTAATCGGGAACAACCTGGTTATTTGAGCTAACTACCTGTAAAGATAGGTCTTCCCCCTGTACCCATATTCCTGAAGAAGTACCCAAATCACTATCATAGATTGTTAGTGTTTGCGCTTCTTGATAACCTGGTTGCACATAGTTGGGACTGATACTTAGATTAGGGATTACATTAACGTCTACCTGTTTTATTGCCGAGCTATAACCGCTTTTGCTGGCAGTTATAGTTATAGTAGCAGTACCAATTTGCGAACACCAAAATGTAATCGGATAAACTCCGGCAGCCGTTGGAGTCCCCAGGGTAACCTCAACAGCTGATGGAGCGGTATTGGCAACTTGTACATTGGCATCGGTCGGACTGACAGTTAAGGTAGCACTGCCCTTTCCCCCTTTGTTAATGTAAAATACTTCCGGTGAAAGCGTCATAACTATTTGCCCGCCACCGCTGCTTCCTCCGCTTCCGCCACTGCCACTTCCCCCGCTGCTCCCGGAAGAGCCGCTGGCAGCATTCTGGTCAGCCTGGTCAAGGGCATCGTTCAGATTATCCATCAGGTTATCAGGAGGTTCGTCACCGGGGTCGTCGCCTTCACCCTCTCCTTCTCCTTCGCCCTGGCCCTCACTGCCGGGGTCGCTTGCTCCCTGGTTGTTGTTCATTTCACCGGCGCGTTCTCCTACCCATCCTCTCTGCTGCGACCATTCTCTGGATTCAGACGGGCTCATGGGGCCAGGAGGTGATGGTGGTCCTCCACTACTGCCACTTCCGGAACTTTGTCCGGGGGACAGGTTCTGGGTCTGCCCGCCGCTGCTCAAGCTTCCGTCTCCTTGCAGCAGGCTCATACCGCAGCTGTTGCTGCCTACGGTGTTGCTCCAGAAACTGCCTCTGATGGCGGCTACGCCCCAGGGCATGTCTACTTTTACTTTTACTTTTTTCTTTTCGGCAGTTTTGTACCAGGGCTGGGCGCTGGATTTGGCCGCCATAAGATCGAAGTTTTTATCCCGGCTGGCTATTTTGCTGTATTTGTTTTTGGCTGCGATTTCTTTTGCTTCTTCTTCTGTTTCCTCTTTGCCGGTATATTTACTGGCTAAAGCGCCGAATAGTTTGCCATTGGTCAATTCTACTTGCAGGTCTTCTACTGCAGTTCCGGGTCTTCCGTCTTTTACTATGTAGGCTCTGCCTATAGATGTTTTGATTATAAGTTCACTGTCAGGTTTCAGGAGTATGCCGCTGCCGTCAGGATAGTTTATTTCCACCTGTCCATCTTTACCGGTAGTTATGGTATCTCCTTTTCTTACTATACTAGCGGTATTTATGGTTTGGACTTTTTCACTGCCGGCTCTTTTAATCTCAACCGTTCCGTTTTTTACTTGTAGTTTGCCTATAAGTTCTTGCTGGCTTAAGCCCGGGTCTTTGGTCAGCAGAATGCTCAAGGCTCGGGCTAAATCTCCGCGGGCAAAGGGCTGTTCGGGTTGTATTTTGCTATCTTGGGCTTCTATCATACCCGCAGCCAGGGCAATGGCCAGGGAGTTAGCAGCCCAGTGGTTTTTATCCAGGTCTTGCAGTGCCGGTATTTCTTCACTGCTGTCTTTTTCAGTGGCTAATTGTAGAAACAGGTTTATACCCTGGGCTCTGGTCAATATGGCCTCGGGCCGGTAAGTACCGTCAGGGAAGCCGTTTATGTATCCTGCCCTAACAGCTGCGGCTATGTAACCTGCTGCCCAGTAGCTGTCTGCTACGTCACTGAATGTACTATCTTTATCCGTAGGGTTCAGTCCTCTTATCTTGCAGAATAATACTGCGGCCTGAGCCCGGGTAAGCCCTTCCCCGGGATGGTAAGTACCATCGGGAAAGCCGTTGATTAGTCCTCTCTTAGCCATGTAGTTTATATACAGGGCATTTTTGTCAGTGCTGCTTATATCGGTAAATGGGGTTGCCCCGGTTTGCTGAGTCTGGCCTGCCGGTGCAGCACCTGTTATTCCTGCCTGAGATAAAAGAAATAGCAGGGTCAGCATCCAGACAATAAAGGGCCTTTTTTTCCTTAACATACTTACCTTCCTTTCCAGAATTTTAATACGTTCCCATCTATCCTTAAAATATTCGCTATAATATGCATTTTTCCTTTTTTTTTAGTAATTAATATGAAAGCAATAAATATTAAAAAATAACCCGGGGATTATCCCCCGAGTTATCATAACTAAAAATTATCAATTGCTACAAATGACACGAACAGAAATTAAGCCGGTTAGACCCCTTAGGGCTGGGGCATAGCAGGCATTCCCGGAATTCCTTGCATATTGGCCATATCCATTATCTGGGTTCCTGCCGGCAGTTTAAACATGTTGTCGTCTATATCGCCGACTTTAACATTACTATATTCAACAACTACTTTTTCGCCTTCACTCTCGCTTTCTATGCGCAGTGGCATCCCGTTATCTTCCCAGACCCACATTTTACTTTTGGCATCTTCCGCGGTCATTTCATATACCAGGCAGTTTTTGCCGTCAATCTTCTCTTTTCCTACATAGACAGCATTCTCTTCGTCTACCTCTTCCTGTTCATCCAGCGGGTTGGAGAATTGTCCATCTTCATCATCATACGGCAGTTTGGTAGCCATTTTTTGTTGGGGTTGGTAAAGGTACATGGCTTTTTCAGCCTCATTGGCTATGTATATCACGTTTTCTCCAGTCTCGGGCACCTGGCTTTCCATACGCATATTTTCGCCTTCAATCCACATCTTGTTGGTCATGTTTATACCGCCGGGTAGGGTGCTGATACAATCAAAACTCATGCCCTTAATCTCACCCGTTTTAGCAAATAACTCGGCCAGAGATTTATCTCCTGACTCCTGTTTTTCGGCTGGAGGATTAACATTACCGCTGTCGGTTGGAGTCTTGCTGCCGCAGCCTGCTACCAGGGTTAATAAAAATATTGCTATTACCAGGGGAAGAACTATTTTTATCCTTTTTGTTGATATCATTCTTTTCTTCACACTCCTATCCTTAGATTTTCTTACTGCCCTGTTTTTTTAAGTGATACACCTTCCTTTCCTGGAGTTTACCTATAAAGCCATATGGTTTTATTAAACAAAGATAATGTATATTCCTGCTTGTTGGGTCATTAATTGTTATTAAAATCCATTTTTTTGTTATTTTATATCAAGACCTTAACGATGCCAGGAAATATACTATAAGGCAGATTAGTGCCAGGCCGAAGCCAATAACCCCCAGATAGGAATATTTTTCCACCAGAGCGGAATGGTTGGTTTGAATGATAAGAGCGGAACCAATCAGGGCTCCGGTAATTATAAGGCTGGCACTTATACGACTGGCCAATTGAGTGAGCTTGCGGTTAGTTTTGGGGGTAAACTCCACCTGCATGTTTATAACCAGACGGCCTTCTTTGGCGGTATTCAAGAGCGCATTCATATTTGAGGGCATCTTACCCAGAGGTCTTATGTCCTGGTAATATTTGCCGCGGATGAATTTTTGAACGTTCTCCGGCTTTAAACGTTCACTATAAACCTTCTTGGCCAGGGGTTTGGCTACCTCGGTAAAATTAAAGTCCGGGTCCAGTTTTTTGCCAACCCCCTCCACCGTAATCAGGGCCTTCATAAGAGAAGTAAGATAAGCAGGCATTTTCAGCTGATAACGATAGGCCAGTTCCAAAGACTCTTTTCTTATCCTTTTCATATCCAGGTTACCGATAGTGGTGGAAGATATATCTTTTACCAGGTCAACGAAATCTTCATAAAAATCCTCATTGTCGGCAGAGTCTCCCACAATCCCAATATCTTTTAAGGTACCCATGGCTTTATATATGTCACCTTTATTAAGACTGAGCAATAATTCTCCCAGATAAATCAGCCGTCGTTCAGTTAAAGTCCCAATTTGGCCGAAATCGATAAAAGCTATAGTATTCTCATCTGCCACCAGCATATTACCCGGGTGGGGGTCGGCCTGAAAGAAGCCATGCAATAGTATCTGGGACAGAAAAGCCTCCGTTCCTAATTTTGATATTTTGCGGCGATCCCAGCCCCGGCGGTTGATTTCATCGATATCGCTTAACTTGACTCCGGCTATATATTCCTGGGTTAAAACCCGGGGAGTAGTATGCTGCCAGTATACCCGCGGGATTACTACTCTATCATCATGTCGGAAATTATTATATACTCTCTCGGTGTTGCGGGCTTCCCGGGCATAATCCAGCTCCCGTAAAAGCATGCGACTATATTCTTCTACCATATCGACAATGCCGATACGTCTTGCTTCAGGTGATCTTCGTTCTGATATTTGAGCCAGCCCTTTTATTATTTCCAGGTCGCTTTCAACCTTTCTTTCAATATCCGGGCGCTGTATCTTTACAATTACATCTTCGCCGCTCTTCAGGCGGGCCCGGTGAACTTGTCCGATAGATGCTGCCGCCAGGGGTTCACGGTCAAATTCTTCAAAAACCTGTTCCGGATGTCCTATTTCGTTTACCAGTTGTTTTAAAACCTGTTCATAGGGCAGTGGCTCTACTTTATCCTGTAGTGTTTCCAGGGCTTCTATATATGGTGGTGGTAACATATCGGGACGGGTGCTGAGCATCTGGCCCAGTTTAATAAATGTAGGGCCCAGTTCTACCATAGCCTGGCGCAGGTTGTCCGCCAACAGGTAGTCGGCTGCTTCGTAATTTCCGTTCATAATCTGCCGGGTAGATAACTGCACTGTCCCCGCCAATCCAAAGCGCTGCAACAGGTAACCAAGACCGTGTTTCATAAATGTACCCACTATTGTCTGGCGCCGTCTTATGTACCGTATGCTCCACCAGGAACTCATCTCTCCACCCCCGCCAATAAATTACCTTTAAATATTCTATATAACCGGCGTAAATCCTGTCTCAATAACCTTTAATAAAGCAAATGGGGTTGAGGATTGTAGGGGTAGGCCCAGGTGTCTGGCCAGCCGAGCGTAGACCCGTGTATTAAACTTTTAGGGTAAATAATAGCTTACAGGACGAACACATGGGTTCGCCCCTACAGATTATGTACTTCTGTTCAGGAAGAGCATATTAAGACATTTTCATTCGTGGTTGCTGTATGTCCTTTATGGAATGGCCTCCGGCCATGGGAGGCCAATTACTAGATTATATGACCCCATAAATAAAATACCCACCCAGGCCAATTAGAAAGAGGCCGCAGAGCATAATAATAGTCTGGTACACCTGCTGCTTTAAAAAACGGCGTCCTCCGGCTATAGCCGCGGCAATCAGGGAATACCACAGCAGGTCAGCCATTATATGACCACTAAAAAATGAGGTAATCCCTACTGCCCCGCTTTTTAAAGCCATAGTCAAATAGGTAAGACCGATAGTAGCCCACCATATTGACCAGAAGGGATTGGATACACTGACCAGGATACCGGCCACAACCGGGTGCATATTAATAACTTTGCCAGCATCATTTTCGCTATTTTCCAACGCCACCCTCCCCTGCAGCACATCCTTTATCATATTAAATCCCATAAAGAGCAAAAAGGCTCCTCCAATTATGGAAATAACCGTAGTAACCACAGGTTTTTGCAAATATAAAGAGAGTCCCGCCAGCAAGGCTATTATCAAAGCCAGTTCCAATATGGCATGTCCCAGTACGATAAGCGGGCCGGCCTTAAAACCGCGTTGGGCACTCTCGGCAATAGTTACGGTCAAAAGGGGTCCAGGCATCATGGCTCCGGAAAGGCCTACCAAAAAGGCAGTTATAAATAATGTTGTTATATCCATTTTTACCCACCACCAACAACTTAATAATAACCTAAAAGGATACCCCATTTACATAATAAAATGTTTTTTGGGTATTATTTTACACATTACGGAATACTAATAGGGATTTTTAAATGTTGCAGCAATGGAGTGGTGAAAGGTGTTTTTTAATAAAAGGACTAAATTTATTTTTTTACTATTAGGTTTTGTTACCCTTACTATACTATTATCAACCAGCTTTAAGCATGATAATAAACGAGAAATCACCGTAGAATATTTCGGCGAAACGGCCCGGACTATAGGTGAGCAAAATAAAGAAGAAGTCTCGCTAAAACTAGTGCAAGAAAGGATGTACTCAGGACCGATTACCCGGGTTCCCTGGGAGAAAGACCCTGAATTTTTAAAAGCTCAAAAAGAACATAATACACCCACTATGATGGCCGCCTATCGTACCGTACTCCCCAACCCACTTCCCGGTGAGGAATCTAATGTCCATTTGGGAGCAAAGTATCTGCGTGGCAAAGTTCTTAAGCCGGGAGAGGTTTTTTCCCAAAACCTTACCATAGGCCCCTATTCCCAGTGGCGCGGTTTTAAGGAAGGTCCGGTTTACCTGGGAACTCAAATGTCCCGTACAACCGGTGGCGGGGTGTGTAAAATAGCCTCGACTTTATATAATGTAGCCGTACTCTGTAATCTTCCCGTAATAGAACGACATGCCCATAGTATGCCGGTACCTTATGTACCCTATGGCCAGGATGCTACTGTTAACTACGGAGCCAAGGATATGAAATTCACCAATAACTTATCCGACCCCATCCTTATCTGGTCACAAGGAGTAGACAACAACCTTTATATAGCCTTCTATAGTAATAGTAAACCTCCACAAGTAAAATGGCATCATAAAGTCTTGAAAATACAAAAGGCTCACAAAATATATAAAAATAATTGGTCTTTGCCGGAAGGCGAAGATAAGGTGGTTTACCCCGGAATGGATGGCGCTCTAATTAAGTCCTGGGTAACCATTGAGGATAAAAATGGAAAATCCGAGGTCAAACAAATGGGTAGCTGCTGGTATTCCCCCATGCCTCATATAGTTGAAAAGGGATGCAAATCCCCTTCGCTTTCCAAGCAACCCTAAAGGCCCAGAAAGCAAATCATGGCTTACCCGCCAGGTATACCGGTAATTTGTATCGGTGAACGGATAAGCCATGATTTTATTAATTATATACAAATACTGAAGGAGGAACAATGTGAACTTCAGGGTTTTGCTGACCAGAGTCTTGAACATATTCAGGTTCTGGCAGGGTTTTAATTTTTGCTACTTTTAGCTCTCTTTCAACTCCCCCACCGGAACTTCAAAGCTGTCCTCGGCATCCAGGTACCTCACCTGGGCCAGACTGCCATCGATATCCTCAATCCATATCGGACGACTTTGATATAAAACCTCGATTACGCCCAGAGAATTTACAATTTCCCGCGCTCTTTTATTATCCATTCTATCCACACCTTTCTTCATTATTAATATAGTTTTTCCCTAAAAGGATACTTTATTAACAACTTGGGGACTTGTCCCCCATTTAATCATTTACTTGTTTAATTGAGTGAAGTAAAATGTAGATATTAAGTATATTTTGAGGGAGGCTGTCAGATTGAAAAGAAATCTCATACTTATTCTCTTATTATGTTTCTCGTTGACGATGGTACTGAGCGGCTGCAGTTCAGCCAATAATGATGCGGAAAAAACTCCGGCGCCGGCTCAGACTGATACTTCCTGGCAGGATATCCAGGACAAAGGATATTTTGTAATGGGATTAGACGATGCGTTTCCCCCCATGGGTTTCCGGGATGAGAAAAATGAAATCGTAGGATTTGATATTGACCTGGCCAAAGAAGTGGCCAAACGGCTGGGTGTAGATGTAAAGTTCCAGACTATTGTCTGGGAATCTAAGCTGGAAGAAATAAACAGCGGTAATATAGATGTTATCTGGAACGGTTTCTCCGTTACTCCAGAGCGACAAAAAGAATATCTCTTTACCAAACCTTATATTAAAAACCGGCAGGTTATTGTAGTTACCGCTGATTCTCCGATTAAGACCAAAGCTGACCTGGAAGGCAAAAAGATTGGTATTCAGGCAGGAAGTAGCGCTCAGGATGCGGTGATGGCAGATAAGGCTACCTATGAAGTAATCAAGGACAACCTGCTAGAATTTGATGATAACGTAATGGCCATGAAAGACCTCAAAGGCGGCGGCCTGGATGCGGTGGTAGTCGATATAATAGTTGGTAAATACTATGTAAGTAAACATCCCGGGGAATATAAGTTCCTGGAAGAAGACTTTGGGGCTGAAGATTTCGCAGTGGGCTTAAGAATAACTGATAAAGCATTCCTGGCTGAAATGAACAAGGCCCTGGACGATATAAAGGCTGATGGCACTGCCAGTGAAATTTCTAATAAATGGTTTAACGAAGACATTATTAACAAATAGCCATTTGGCTTGATTACTGATAATATTATCATGACAGGCTTGCAGTTTTACTGTTAGCCTGTTATGTTTTTCAATTGCTTAAAGGTAAAGGGGTATACCATGGACTATATTCTTATGTTGCTGCCATCAATGCTCAAAGGATTGACGGTAACCCTGAAATTGTTTTTTCTAACTCTGATGCTGGCCCTGCCCCTGGGTATACTTATGGGTATGGCCCGCATTTCCAATTTTAAGCCCCTGAAGTGGTTTATGGAGTTTTATGTGTGGCTTTTTCGTGGGACTCCATTATTATTACAGCTCCTATTTATGTATTTTGGACTTATGACCCTCGGCATACTTTTGGAACGGGAAGTTGCCGCTTACCTGGCTTTTGTTTTAAACTATTCCGCTTACCTGGCTGAAATTTTTCGGGCCGGCATCCAGTCAATCGACCGGGGTCAGTATGAAGCTGCCGATGTACTGGGATTAAACCGTTTTCAGACTATGAAGAATATTGTGATGCCCCAGGTATTTAAACGAGTTTTGCCTCCAATTGGCAACGAGGTAATTAACCTGGTGAAAGATACCGCCCTCATTTATGTGCTGGCTATAAGTGAATTATCCAGGGTAGCCAGGACTCATGTTATGCGTGATGATACCTTCGTTCCCTTTATTATTGCCGCTATTTTCTACCTTATTATGACCGGTACGGTTCAACAATTCTTTAAATGGTTGGAATCCCGGTTTGACTATTACCGTTAGGAGCGAAACTTATGTATATATTGCAAGCGCTGGATATTCATAAAAAGTTTGATTCTCTTAAGGTTTTAAAAGGTGTCTCCCTACAGGTGGAAAAAGGCCAGGTAATTGCCATAATCGGACCTTCCGGCTCCGGGAAAAGTACATTTTTACGCTGCCTTAATCACCTGGAAACCATAGACCAGGGGGAAATTGCTATCGAAGGGGAATTTATGGCTCGCAACGGCCCGGACGGCTTTGCCATATATAGTCCGGAAAAGGAAATCGACCAGATCCGGCGCAAGATGGGTATGGTTTTTCAGAATTTTAATCTTTTTCCCCATAAGTCGGTACTGGAGAATCTTATGCTGGCACCCATGCTGGTAAAGCAGGCAGATAAGGCCGCGGCCGAAGATAAAGCCCGGCAGCTACTGGAAAAAGTAGGGCTTTCCCCAAAGGCTAATAATTACCCTTTTGAACTATCTGGTGGTCAACAGCAGCGGGTGGCTATTGCCCGGGCCCTGGCTATGGAACCGGACATCATGTGTTTTGATGAACCTACTTCCGCCCTGGACCCGGAATTGACCGGTGAGGTCTTGCAGGTTATGAAAGATTTGGCTTCGGAACATATGACCATGATAGTAGTAACCCATGAAATTGGCTTTGCCCGCGAGGTAGCCGACCGTGTAATATTCATGGATGAGGGCTTAATTGTAGAAGAAGGAACTGCCGAAGATGTTATCGTAAACCCCTACCACGAAAGAACCCGAGCCTTTTTAAGCAAGGTGCTTATGGCACGTTAATGGGTAAGTTGGCGAGGAATTGTAGGGGCAGTAATGTGAAAAATATACCATATACAAAAAAGGATATTTACGGAATGATGTTGAAACTTATCATTAAAGCTTGAACGAGTGCATACGGGTTTGTAAAAGGAGGGAAAAGGGTATTCATGGAGATTTGAGCCCAGCTCAAAAAGATACGTAATTATCAGTAGTACGGAGAGATTAGTCTGTTGTAAAATTATTAGATACGCTCAAGTTTCCTGCTTTACTTGATAAAGCAAAAAGTACATACTTTTATGAATTCCAAAGCAGTATGGAAAATCTAATAGAAGTGATCGGTATCAAGGAGGAAAACTGTATTAACTGTCACCAATGCATTGCAGTTTGTCCGGTAAAGGTATGCAGTGATGGCAGTGGCCATGTAGTCAAGTTTAACAACCACCTGTGCATTGGTTGTGGTCGCTGTATTGAGGCTTGTATTAAAAGCCATGGCGGCATTGTAGAGAAGAGTGCTCGCTTCCCTATAGATGATGGAGCCCAATTTATAGCTCGGCTACCGGAACGGGAAATGGTAGCCCTGGTAGCACCATCGGCGCAGAGTAATTTTCCCTTGAAGAAACTGATAACTGCCCTTAAGATGCTGGGGATTAAGGCTGTATATGATGTTTCCCTGGGTGCGGAAATAACGGTGGCTTCTTACCACGAACTGATTACATCGGGGAAAGCCAGGTTACCACTTATAGCCCAGCCCTGTCCTGCTATTGTCACATACATTGAGATTTATCAACCCGGCCTGTTAAAATACCTGGCCCCTAGCGGCAGCCCGGTTCATGATACTGCCGTCTACGTAAAATCACTGCACCCGGATAGTGAGTTAGTCTTCATCTCTCCCTGTCTGGCCAAAAGACGTGAATTTCAAGAGAGCAAGGTAGTACAATATAATGTCATCTACCAGACAATAGATAAAATATTTAAGGATAATAATATAGTACTGGATAACCTGGAAGATAGTGATTTTGATAATCAGGTCCCTGCTGGGATAGCAACCAATTTTTCCAGCCCTGGAGGACTTGGCGAATGTTACCAGTTTAATTATCCTGACATACCAGCCAGTGAAATTCGAAAAATTGAAGGCCCTCTGGCCTACGATAAGTATCTGCCCGAACTGCAAATGGCAATTTTCAAAAAAGACCCTAATCTGCCTATGATAGTCGATATTTTAAGCTGTGAAAAGGGCTGCAACATGGGGCCCGGTTGTATTAATCACCGCAACTCCCTGGATCAGATTGAACGGGCCGTAACTGTTCGTTCGGAAGAGAGCCGGGCCGATGAGACCAGGCGCCAGCAGTTAAAAGATTTCCTGCAAGATGTAATAAAACAGCATGATTTTGACTACCGTTCCTACCAGAACCTTTCGGTCAATAATACGTTAAAAATACCCAGTGAAACTGAATTGCATAAGATTTACCATGCTATGCATAAAACCGAGCCCAAAGATTTTAGAAATTGTGCTGCTTGTGGTTACAATTCTTGTTATCATATGGCTATTGCAATATTTAATGGCCTTAATAAAGGAGAAAACTGCCACCTCTATCAAGAAAAAGAACTGAGACTGGAGCAGGATATCCTTAATGAAATGGTAGAGGAATTGGCTCAGCTTAACGAGCAATTACAGAATGAGTTTTATGAGCGGAAACAGCAGGAACAACTGCTGGTACAGAATTCCAAGCTGGCCGCTATGGGAGAAATGATAGGGATGATTGCCCACCAATGGCGTCAACCGCTTTCATCTATAAGCACCCTGGCCGGTAACCTGCAGGTATACTTGGATTTGGATATGTTTGATAAAAACCAGTTTATAGAACTATTAAATGATATTAATGCTCATGCCCAATATTTATCCAATACTATCAACGATTTCCGCCATTTCTTTAAGCCTGATAATCCCCAGGACATGGTGATAATGAACCAGGTTATTGAAGATACCCTGAATATTATCGGTAAATCACTGGAATATAAAAACGTAGCACTGGTTAAAGATTATTCCTTTTCCACTCCTATTCTAACTTATCCTAATGAGCTCATGCAGGTTTTCCTTAACCTTATTAAAAATGCCTCCGATGCTTTTGTGGATAACGGCGTTTCAAAACCTGAGATTACTATCCGGGGTTTTGAAACTGATGACTACCTGGAAGTTGAAATTTACGATAATGCCGGTGGAATACCGGAAGAGATAATGGATAAGATTTTTGATCCCTATTTTTCTACCAAGGGGCCGGGAATAGGTACCGGGCTGGGATTATACATGTCCAGAACAATTGTCCAGGAACACTGCCGGGGACAATTATGGGCCCGTAATACAGAGGAAGGAGCCTGCTTCACGCTCAAGCTTCCGCTTGAGAAGCAAATGCCATGATTAATCCCAAAGATTTAAAAGAAGCTGCCCATGGAATAAGCGTTTTATATGTGGAAGATGACCAGGAGCTGCGTCAGAACACGGCCAGGTTGCTGGGTAGTTTTTTTACTGTTGTAAATACTGCAGAAAACGGGCTCGAGGGTCTGGAAAAATTTAGGGAAAGCAGTTATGACCTGATTATAACCGATATTAATATGCCAGGTATGAACGGTGTAAAAATGGTTCGGGAGATTAAGAAAGAAAATCCCCGGCAGATTATCATTGTTATATCCGCCCATGATGAAGCCAGGTACCTGCTGGAGCTGATTAATCTGGGGGTAGAACATTTTGTGCTCAAACCCCTGGATTTAAACCTTTTTTTGACCGTAATCGGAAAAGCGGTAAAACTGGTTCGAATAAACCGTATGGAGGAAGAATACAAAAATAAATTGGAGGAAACTGTAAAGCTGCGTACCAGAGAGCTATCTGCAGCCCTGGAAACAGTTAACGACCTGACTTTTGAGATGGTACACCGTTTATCAGCAGCAGCCGAGTTGCGGGATAAGGATAGCGGTATGCATAATAAACGATTGGGAATATACGCACCCTTTCTGTCCCGGGAGCTGGGTATGGATCATGATTTTATCGAGTCTATGGCCTTTGCTGCTCCCCTGCATGACATCGGCAAAATTGGTATCTGGGATCAAATACTACTGAAACCGGGCCCGCTGAGCCGGGATGAATTTGAGATTATGAAAACCCATACCGTAACCGGGGCCAGTATTCTGGCTAATTCCAAATTTAGGGAACTGCAGATGGTGGAATCTATTTCCTTGACTCATCACGAGAGATGGGATGGTTCCGGTTATCCCCGGGGGCTTAAAGGGGAGGAAATACCAATAGAGGGCAGGATAGTAGCCATTTGTGACCAGTATGACGCCTTAAGAAGTCGGCGCCCGTACAAACCTGCCTTTTCCCACTACCGGGCTATGGAGATAATTACCCGGGGAGACGATAGAACCAGACCGGAATATTTTGACCCTGAGGTACTGTCGGTTTTTATTCGCATCAGTGAAGACTTCGACCGGATATTTAAGGAAAACCAGTACCTCTAACCCCTCACTATTTAGTACCGCATTATATTATCCCAGACCTCGCTGGGGGTTTTACCCCGGGCATCAATAATCGGAGCATCAATCAGCACATCCTGCATTCCTAATAAATCCTTACTGCTTCCCGAAATTACTACCGCATCTACCCTGGTGTTTTGCGCAGAATCAACATCTATAACTTGACAGCCTTGATTCAGCAGGTAATCCTTAATTGGAGCCAGGTTGTTTTCTACCGCTATAATTTTATTCAAACTTATCACCTCATCATTATTTTCAATGTCTTTAGCCTTATTATGCTTTACTGGTATATTCTTTATTCTGCTATTCCCTGCTTTTTTATATACTTATCTTAAGGGAAAGCCTCCTTTTGTTTTAATTAAGCCTGGTTTATCCCAATAAGATAGGAAATCAAGACAGATAAAAGAAAACCCCGCCCTATAGAGCGGGGATGCATATTTAGGAAGCACAAATTCTAGGCCATGTAATCGATTGACTTTATAACCTTATTCACATAGGCCTGGGTTTCCTGGTAAGGCGGGATACCGCCATATTTTCGAACCGTACCACTGCCGGCATTGTATGCTGCCAGAGCCAGTACCAGGTTGCCATCAAACTCATCCAACTTCTGTTTTAAATAGCGGGTACCAGCCATAATATTTTCTTCCGGGTTAAAGGCATTCTTTACTCCTAAACCCTGGGCTGTTGCAGGCATTAGCTGCATTAGCCCCTGGGCTCCACATTTAGAAATTGCATTGGGATTAAAGGATGACTCCTGTTTTATCACTGCCCGGATGACTTTTTCGTCCACACCATATCTTGCACTGGCCTCCCGAATTATCTCGCTAAATGCTTTGTTCGTGCTATTTCGAGATACTGTTTTATCGCCTGATTCAGTAGAACGTATTTTTTTACGTGCGGAAACAGAGGACAAGGCCTCCATTAGTTCAATCAGACTTATTCGACTTAGCAGGTCAGTAAAAAGATTAGGCATATTATTACCCCCCGCTTAGTTATTCTGTTGCAGTATTTGATTCATGTCGACCGCTTCACTAACATCAGGTACGGTAAACGGTACGCCCAGATCGTAGATTTCATAAAACGCGTTTTGTTTCATAGCCATATCCATAGTAACCGTTTCCTCCTGCTCAGTCACTTCAGGGGGTATCTGCATATTAATTCTTATATTACTGTCCAGCTGCATATAATCAGTCAGGAAATTCTCCTGGTTAATCCAGACACAATACACAATATCAGCTTTCATGTTTTTGAATAATTGGGCTAAAACCTTGTTAATCTCTGCGTTATCAGCCTGGGGCAAGGGAACCTGTTTAAGTACGTTCTGTATCAGGCGGCTTACACTGTCTGCTCCCATAGTTGCATTTATTACCCAGTAAGCGTGGCCGTTTTTTTGTTGGTCATCGCCAAAGCTCATGATTACTCCGGCTTCTTTTAATTGCTTAAGTGAGCTTATTGGGTCCTGACTGCCCGCCTGTTCCATCAGGGCTTTTATATCCATTCCTGGAATGGTCATTTTCACCCAGCCCTGACCAGGCATAGTTATATACATACCCTGTTCATTAAGCAACATTTCACTATCCATCGCTTCCATTCCGATATCACCAGCACCTTCAGGAAGCGCTACTTGAGCCCTGGTCTTTCCGTAAACCAGTACCGGCTTATTTTGTACGGCCATATCCATATCCATCTTCATGTCGATTTTTTCTTTTTTCCCAGGTTCTTTCGGGTTATTTACTTCTATTTGCTGTTTCATGTCCGCTTTGGTCTTATAAGTATTGTATTGGGCCAGGGCTTCACTGGATTTAACCAGCATTTCGTCTACATTCAAACCTTGGCGCTGTTCCTGGTAGTTTATCACTACCGTTTTAGTCTGCCCCTGCCAGTCGACCCTAACCTTAAACGCGTCCATAATCGCCCTTAGCGGTACCATTACTTCACCGTTTTCCCTCCGGGGAGCCAGCGGCAGGTTTACCGTTTCCCCATTAAGACTTGCCTTTGCGCTATCCAGGGTAAGGGTAAAAGTCTGGCCATTCTTTATTATGTTTATGTTCTCATCTGATGTATTAATTTCTGCACCCAGTATTCTCCCCACCAGATAAACAGGTACCATAGTGCTGCCTTCCTCAATCCGGGGTTGGATGGTAGGCTGGTAAGCTTTCCCGTTTATGTTGAAATTCACATCAGCCAGAGTTGGTGTAACCAGTAAAAACAACAAACAACAAGTAGCTAAAACTATTAAACTCTTTCGCAACGGTACTCCCTCCTTATAAATTCTTATTATTAATGATATCATATGCCACCCCTCCATACCCGCAGAACCTAACCAGATGTAAACCATTACAGTGAAGGGCAGAATTTCAGAACGCCTCAAAACCTGTCAGTGTATCTCTCCATACCACAACCACTTTTAACAACGGGGACGGGGGCAAACTATAGTTTATCTCCACATTCCGGGCAAAACTTGCTGCCGGGAGTAACCTTACTTCCACAGGAGGGACATTGGGTATTTTCTTTTATCCTGGCCCCGCATTCGGGACAGAATTTGACGTTATTGGCCAGGGGAGCTTCGCATTGGGGACAGGTTGCACGTATGCCCTCCCGCCAAACTTTCTGATCCAGCTTTTTATCCTCTTCTGCCATAGCAGCATGAGCCCATACTTCCTCTACCGACTTGCTGGCTTGAGCTGCAGCCATTTCTACACCCAGATCTGGTGCGCATTCTTTGCATAACCCCTTCTTGTTATTCCAACAACCTTTGCGGCATACCCAGGACATACAACGGGGACATTGGATAAAATCCGGTTTTAATTCGTTACAAGCCTCGGCAAAAGCATCGTCGTGGGCTTTTTCCCAGGTAGCCGAGCGAAAACTCTCACCCACATTGGCAGCATTATTAAACAATCCCCCGAAAATACTGCCCGCCGTATCTAATATCCCGGTTACGGTACCGCTAACAGAAGGTTTAAACCGGGTACGAAAACCACTGCCACAGCGGTCACAGTAAAACTCAAACTGAAACCCTTTATTTGTGCACAGGTCGCTATAGTTGCGGACAAACTCAATCCTCTCGCCCATCCGTTAGCCTCCTTTTTCTATTTAAAAAATATCTTTTCCTTATCCAAATTGTAGCAGATAGATACTAATAAAGACGATACCTTTTCGTGAAAATTTATCTAATTGCAAACCATGATATACATTATATTAGAGCCCGTATATCAAGGGGATGGTCCTTTTTTGATATATTTTGCTCCAACCAACCATATAAGCCATACTATCCCAGTTCCCCACCTTTTTCTCCTTATATTTCTTCAAATTTGTTAAATATCACTAAACCTGCATTGTTTAAAATCAAATTGCGGTAAATTCATCGGAACGACACGGGGGTCGTTCCCTACATATACTGTGATTATCACCGGGTAGCCATTTGGTATCCATGCATTATACGAAATTTACCGGACAAACTAAGCACTAGAATCTTTCAAAAGCAGGTGATTACTATTAAGGTTATATATTTTGATTATGGTGGAAGTCATTCCTCAGTTGTAGCCGCCCATATACATGCAGGCAAACTGGAATCGTCAGAAACACCACCTATAGAGAAAATTATTAACCTCCCCTATTTTGACAAAACCACAAAGAATGATTTCGGCAAAATTAGAAGGGTAGGAACTGATGCCGACGGTAACGATATTCATGTACTGGGTACAAAAAATGGGAATTCCGGAGGTCTATTATCTGGTTTGGTAGATGCACAGAATTTGACTGATAAATTTCGCTTCGTGGACACCATGCCCTATGTTAATACGTGGTTGCGTATCGGAGGCTGGTTGTCCCGCGGTCCCTCCCTCCCTGCCCTGGGTCGCCCGTTGATTAGAATTGGTATTCTGCAAGCCTACCCTAAGCTGGTAAACCTGGTACGGGAAGCCGGCAAAACCAGACTTATGGAGGTGCTGCAATGAACCTGTTATTTGTAGCCCGAACCGGGGTCTTTGAAGCCTTAGCCGTTGGACTGGGTTATCTGGATCAGGAAGAGCAGTTGGAAAGCTCTTCTATCTTTGGCAATATGGAAAGTGAAAAGAAAAGGGAGCTTATATACCTGGGGAAAGCCCCGGATGGTAATGAGGTTTATTGTGTAGGAAATAAGTATCCGGATATCGTAGTAAGAATTAATGAAGAAATAAAATCTCTTATAGGTAATATTGAAAGTCCGTTGAAGATTATACCCATAAGCGTCCCGGGAACAGAATCTATATATACCCTCTCCCGTCTTGCCATGCTGCCACTGATAGGAAACTATTTTAACCGCCTGGCTAAATCAGCAACCCTGCACCATACAGACGAGTTGGTAAGCTCAGGAAAAAGCTTCCGAGATGGTGTAACCAGCAAAGCTGCTGCCAAACCCCTAAAATAGGGGATACTAAATGGGCGATTGCCATCCCTCCTATGTTATGCTCATCGTTTATTTCGCACAACAGAGCAAGTCTACCGCTTTTTATTCTAATTACCAGCTCACAGCGCTGCCCGTCAATAATTTCCTTTCATAACCTTGGCGCCATATAGTCTCCGCACCTCTTATCGCAAATAGTATCCCCACCGTTGAAACCCTGAAAACCCGCAATTACCACAACCATAATCCGGCACGACCTGACATACCAGTAAAAATTATTGGTAATCGCTCCACGTATTTATAGAAATCAGTAACTACATGAGGATTTTGCATAATTAGTATTTCTCGCAAATTGCCTGGCAATTTACGGTTGTCATCCTAAGGCAAAGCCGAAGGATCTGAGACTCTTCGCTATCGCTCAGAGTGACATATAAGGAATATTGAATTATGCAAAACTCTAAAATATGTTGCTGTATAATGCCAGTTTTTCCCCGGTGTAAGTAGCGAATACTCAATGACGTATTTCTAATTAGACACAATATTAGCAGATCGGATAGCTTGTGACAGGAATCGTGGCAATTAAGGTTGAAGGAGTATTTATCGGTGTATCCTAATCGCTTAGAATAAAATGGGGAGTCGAATATTGAATGTAATACTTAAACATCGTATGGTGGCAAGCTTGAAGAATAAGGTGCCGATGATCTTTGCGATCCTGGGAATGGTCATGATGTTTCTGGCCGTTCTTTATCCCTATGGGATGAACTGGTACGGTAATCGGGCCGCAGACCGTTTCGTGGCGCTGGTTCAACAGGATCAATACCGCCAGGCCAAGTTGTGGTACTACAAGACCTGTGCGAATTTGCCCGGTGCAATGGGAAAAGACGCTTCACGCTATTTCCGTCAAAAGACTGAAGCCGGGCTGGAACTATGGACTGGGGATTATCTGGCCCAACAATTAAACAAGGACCTGCTAGACAGCCGTATTGATGTGCTTAGCCAGATCGGTATAAAGCCGGGAAACCTGACTAAATGCCGGAACATCATATATGCGCAGGAACTTGCCAATCATTACGAAGTGACGCAGGCCGGGAACATAATTAAGGCTACCCTGCAGATTTACCCGAATGATCCGCTCCTGGTGGCCAAACAGGAGGAGTATCGGAAGCAGTTGGAGCAGATGGTTATCTATCGCGGCCCGATTCAGCATATTTTTTTCCATCCTTTGATTGCCTACCCGGAACTGGCTTTTGATCAGGATGCAATGTCTAAAGGGTTTAATGATTGGTTTGTAACAATTCGGGAATTCAATCTTATTATCGAGTCCTTATATAAAAATAACTATATCCTGGTTAATATTAACGACATCCTGGAGAAACGTACAGTAAACGGCGCTACCGTACTAGCCCTCAGGGAACTGCGGCTGCCACCCGGTAAAAAGCCTTTGATCCTGTCGATTGACGACCTCAATTACTACCCATATATGATTCAAAATGGAACCGTATTTAAACTGGTGCTTGATAAACAAGGAAATATCGCTACATACTCGGTGAATCCAGCCCAAAAGGAAATCATCGCCTATGATAACGAGATTATACCCATCCTCGATGAATTTGTCCGCAAACATCCGGACTTTTCCTATAAAGGAGCCAAGGGGATCATTGCGCTAACCGGCTACCAGGGGGTATTGGGCTACCGTACCAACGATAGCAATTCCCCAGCCTATGCGGATGAAGAAAAGCAAGCCAGAGCCGTAATTCAACGCTTGAAAGCTACGGGCTGGTCTTTTGCCTCGCATGGATATGGACATTTGGATACTCCTAAAATCAGTTTGGAAAGGCTGGCGGTGGATACCCTGAAGTGGAAAGCTGAGGTTGAGCCCCTGGTCGGGCCCAGCGAGGTTTATATCTATCCCTTTGGCAGTCGGGTTTCCCCGGAAGATGCCCGCTTCCGCTATTTGCAACAGGCCGGGTTCAAGGTTTTCTGCGCCGTAGGGTCCGGGCCCTATATTCACTTCGGCCCTGAATACCTCTTGATGGATCGAAGACATATTGATGGTATCTCCCTATGTACACAGGCTGACTTGCTGAGGGATTTATTTAACAGCGAGTCGATCGTAGACTATTCTATCCGAGAGTCTACCGCTTTCTATTCTAATTGCCCCCCATAATAGGAGGCCTTAAAGGGCACTTATGTCTTAAAGGGCACACGGTCAATGAAAATTCCCGTGGCTTTCGTGGGTGTCATCCTGAGCGTAGCGAAGGATCTGATATAATATTTCGGTGAAAGATCCTTCACTTCGTTCAGGATGACAAAAAAATTGTTTTCTTATTAACCAGCCATATTTTGTTTCTAACCCATGGCGGAACGGCACAGGGGCCGTTCCCTACACATGATTATTCTGCGATTCGCCTTATGGATAATATTTATTAAAAAATCCGCGTAAATCCTAATATAATCCGCTCCCTTAATAGTGAGCGATAAGCGAACATCAGTGTGCCCTATGGGTACGCGATCCGCGTGAAATAAGATTCTATTTTCTAATTAAATAACTTTTTTACGCATACGAATAGATGCCGGGGTAACTTCAACCAGCTCATCATCAGTAATAAACTCCAGACAGCGTTCCAGATTCATAACCCGCGGTGGGCTAAGCTTTATCGCTATATCGGAAGTAGAACTGCGGATATTGGTCAGGTGTTTCTTCTTGCATACATTGACCACCAGATCATTGGGGCGCGAGTTTTCTCCTACTATCATACCCCGATATACAGCTACCCCTGGCTCTATAAAGAGTTCGCCCCGCTCCTGAGCATTTTCCAGGCCATAACCAGTAGTATCACCCGGCTCATGAGCTACCAAAGAGCCACGCTGACGAGTAGTAATTTCACCCCGGTAAGGGATATAACTGTGAAAACGATGATACATAGTCCCCAACCCTCTGGTATCAGTTAGAAATTCGGAGCGAAATCCAAACAGTCCCCGGGTGGGAACCAGGAATTCCATATAGGTAATGCCATCACTTCTCTGGGTCATATTAATAATTTCGCTTTTGCGAGAACCCAATTTTTCCATAACAATACCCACATATTCTTCCGGTACTTCTACCACCAGTTCTTCGACCGGCTCACAGCGCTGCCCGTCAATAATCTTTTCAATTACCTGAGGGCGGGAAACCTCGAATTCATAGCCTTCGCGCCGCATGGTCTCAATCAGTATGGAAAGATGCAATTCGCCCCGGCCTGAAACCATAAAAGTATCAGGGGAATCGGTGGAAGCAACTCTTAAACTTACATCTGCTTCCAACTCTCGCAGCAGGCGTTCACCCAGTTTACGAGATGTAACATAAGTTCCCTCACGTCCGCAAAAAGGGCTTTTGTTTACCTGCATAGCAACTGCTACGGTAGGCTCGTCAATAGCAATAAAATCCAGTGGCCGCACCTCTTCAGGGTCGCAGATAGTATCCCCGACATTGAAATCCTGTAGACCCGCAATTACCACGATTTCCCCGGCTTGAGCCTCCTCTACCGGGACCTTTTTCAAACCGTCGTAAACATATAGACCTGCTATCCGCTGGTGGTCTCCGATAGTACCGTCAGACGCTACTACTACTTCCTGGCGCAGATGTAGGCTGCCGTTGTGCACCCGCCCTACTGCCTGGCGTCCTACATAAGAATCATAGTCAACCATGCTAACCCCCAACTGCAAGGGCTGCGTACTATCTCCGCCGGGAGCAGGTATTTTATCAATAATCATATCAAATAGCGACTTTAAATCTTCACCAAGACCATGCGCATCAAGCGATGCCCGGCCAGTACGAGCGTTGGTGTATACTACCGGAAAATCAATCTGTTCTTCGCTGGCATTAAGCTCAATAAATAGGTCCAGTACCTGGTCCAGTACTATTTCCGGACGAGCTTGAGGTCTATCCATCTTATTGATAATTACAATAGGAAAAAGTCCTGCGGCCAACGCTTTCTTCAGTACAAAACGGGTCTGGGGCATGGGGCCTTCCAGGGCATCAACCAGTAGCAATACCCCATCTACCATTTGTACAATGCGCTCAACTTCCCCACCAAAATCGGAATGCCCGGGTGTATCAACTATATTTAAGCGATAGCCATTATACAATATGGCCGTATTCTTAGCCATTATGGTAATTCCGCGCTCACGCTCCAGATCATTACGATCCATTACCCGTTCTTCTACTTGCTGACGTTCATGAAAAACTCCGCTTTGCTTTAACATCGCATCCACCAGAGTGGTTTTACCGTGATCTACATGGGCAATAATTGCCAAATTCCTGATAAACTCTTGTTTCATATAGCCGTTTCCTTCCATTACAGACTGGATAAGTTTTAAGTTGTTCTGTATATATTCTTACCGAACAACTTATAATTATAATCCTGCACGGCTTTGTTTACCAGTAAAAATTATTGGTAGTCTTTGATGCAATTTACGAATTGCATGCTGACTTCAACAAAAATTCCTCTGCTTGTTTATAAGCAGAGGAATAAAATAATCTCTAACTACAGGTTTCCTATTCACTAAGCAACCAATTCATTATAATTTAGTACCAAAATCTCAACCTTATTATTTAGGAGTTCCTGGGCTATTTCTTCCAGTCTCATTGCAGTATCATTATCAAGTATTATCCCTGCCGTACTAGAAAGATACGTAACGTCAGGTCTAGCGGAACGGCACGGGGCCGTTCCCTACAGGTCAATTAAATGTCTAGGGAACGACCCCTGTGTCGTTCCGTGCCCTCTTTCCACCAATCGCAAGGATGTTTTTGGCAAAAAGGATAATTTATGGTTATGCAGAATACTAATTTAACGGAGGTTGTTATTTAGAATAGGGGGGGTTAACATCAGCCGGAATTCCTGGATTAAGAAAGAGATTGAATTATGGCATAGTGAAGGATTAATCAATCCTGAACAGGCGCAGTTGTTATCCAGTCGCTACCCTGAAACTGAATTTCGTGCCAATTCTATTTTGCCCATGCTGGGTGCTATCCTCCTGGGGGTTGGTATCATTCTGTTTTTCGCAGCTAACTGGCCGGTTATTCCAGTTGCTGTCAAGTTGATATTGATTCTATCGACATTGTTTACCTGCCACTATTTTGCTTATAAATATCGTTATGAAAAGAATAATATATGGCTGGGCAACAGTTTGCTGCTACTGGGCGGAATATTATTCGGAGCAGCCATATTTTTAATTGCCCAGATTTATAACATCAATGCTTATTATCCAAATGGGATTTTATTCTGGGCACTGGGAGTTCTTCTGATGGCCTGGGTTACCAGAGAGCAATCCGTAACCATTCTGACCATTTTATTATTGCTGGCATGGACTATTAGTGACTTCAGTAAAACTCATCCACTAATACCCTGGTTACATTTGCTGATTTTATTCCTGCTGGCTTTTCCCCTGGCTTATCGGATGCGCAGTGCCATTGCAGTTGTCCTTTGTCAGGTGTGGTTGGTGATAACACTGTTGGCGAGTATATCGTCAAACTATGAACATATAATACCGCTGGTCCTGATATTCCTGGGCTCGGCTTTTTACCTGCGGGGCAGACAAGGCGAAGAATTATACAGTTTGTTATATGTGGCTACGGGGATGGTTATGGTTCTGACCACCATGCTTGTATTTTCATTATTTTCTGATTGGGATTTATTATATGTCATTACACCGGCGATAGTATTGTTGGGTGCGATGCTGATCGGATTTATTACTCTGTTGCTGTTACCCTCCTACCGTCATATACGTATGGAAATTGCGGCAGTGGGGCTGATTAATCTAATGTTTATCAGCTATTTGACCCTTGCTCTGCCGAATTTATTCATATACTTTGTGCTGTTTGTGGCTATCATATTGGTAATATTACAGGGTTCCGGGCAGCATAACCGCTTTATGTTGAACCTGGGTCTGGTCTTTTTCTATATAACGGTTCTGTGTGGTTATTTTGATTATGCTTCCCGCTATATGGATCGCAGCCTGTTCTTTATAATAGGAGGCGTTTTGTTGCTGTTAATGGGCTGGTGGCTTAATCGCCAGCGCGGCAAAATAGTTTCCACCTGGAGGGACGAGCATGAATAAAAAAGCTTTTTATTTAGTAGTTTCACTGCAGGCACTATTTTTAGTCGGAATGATTCTTATCAACCAGTCCATATTATGGTGCGGACAGGAAGTTATTCTGAAAACTGAACCTGTCGATCCATATAGTCTGTTCAGCGGGGAATATGTTTCGTTAAGCTATAAAGCTGCCCATATCCCCCTGGCTAAGGTTTCACATCCCGATCTGAATGATACCAGCAAAGCCGCAGAGCATTACGCCCGCGGGAGCAGGGTGTTTGTACAGTTGGAAAAGCAGGGGGATGAATGGCAGGCCGTTAAAATCAGCAAACGGCGTAAAGATATGGGGAACAATCTATATATGGCCGCAAGAGTAGACTGGGTTAGGTATTGGTCTGGGGGTAAAAAGACGGAGGTTCCAGATATATGGGTTAATTATGGTATTGAGAGTTACTATACCCCGGAAGGTACTGCCCGCAATTATAATATGATGATGGGGGCGCGGGGACTCAAGGTCAAGGTAGCTGTAGATTCATATGGACGTAGTAAAATAATTGAGCTGATACCACCGGATAAATAATACCTGATACAGGCTGTTCATTGATAAGGAGGGAATTATTCCATACAACAATTCCCTCTCTTTCTATTGCGGAATTGCAGAGCCAATATTATAATCTTAAAAAGGTCAAACCGTCTATAAGCCCTTGACAGATGAAGTGGAAACTTGTCCCCCAAAGCTTGGTTTTATCTGTAAGCTTTACTGATTAAACTTTACTATATTCCCGTTAATATTTACTGCACTAACCCTTTCTATATCCAGTGGGGAATCAGGCATATATTTAATGGTTATTCTCCCATCATCAGTGTAAGTATTAATTGTACCGAAATTCCGCATACTGCTGCCATCGGTCATAGTAGCTGAAATATCCAAATTATCCGAACGGCTAGCCTGTCCCCTGCCCTTTATGGTGATTCCCAGAGGGGATATAGAAACGCTGTTGATTTTCATACTTTCCGATTCAATACTACAGTCGGCTTCCTGCGCTTTTGTCACTGCCTCCATCTTAAAGGTAGTTTGCCAGTTTCCTCTGGTCTGTCGATCATAGGTCACAAAATCTCCCTTGAGCTCAGACCCTGCCAACTCTGCTTTATCGATATCAAAAATAACTTCTTCATATTTGCATGTGTCTTCTGCCTTTTCAGATGTATTGGTATTTAAAGATATATTACTGGGATAAATCTTATTACCGGCAGCATCAGTTAAATAAAGACACCCATGGTTATCCACACCCTCGCCACTCCATTTAATCTGAACATGCAGGCGGTGATCAACCAACCCGATATTGGATATTTGGGCAAAGTTTATCCGGGGTATAAGGAGATTCATTTCATCTCTTTTAAGAATGTTTATATTACCTTTTTCCTTAAAAATCTTAAACAGAGTACCCCCGCCGCCTGAAGAATTATTCATATCAAATACAGTTATTTGCGGATTCCGAGAAATAACGCCGAGGTCGATGCCCATATCAACTTCCTTGTATTCACGCCTGCCGCTTACAAATGAGTTTATACGAACAGTTACTTTTTGACCGTTAAGCTTACTACCCCCGCTGGCCTGTAGGCGTAAGGTAGCGGTTTTTGTTTTCTGATCGAAGGCTACGACTTCACTTGTCATCATATTGGTACCGGTAATGCTGTAATCATTAAAAAGGTTGATTGATTTATCAATTCGATTACCAGTTAAATCTTGCATGGTCAGATATACCACCGCGGTATCATCATCATTCATTGCAGCCACTACTTCCATTTTGATACCATTGGCTTCAGAAACCATTTCTATCGGCTGCAGCTTCTGGGCTATTTGCGGGCTGACCAGCGCCAGAAAACTGTTGAAACTGGGTATGGTAGCTGCCAAAACCGGAATTGTGAGCACAATACACAGGCAAGCTGCTATTGCCACCGCAAAAGGCTTTTTAGTTGTTCCGGGTTCGACAACCTTACTCACGGTTTTGCCGGTAAACTTATCATCAAACCGTAAGCTCGCCAGCCTTGAATCAATAACTTCTTGAATCTTTTTATTATTATCCATCATAATACCACCCTTTCAACCTGGATTTTAACTTTTCCCGGGCCCGTTTCAGTCTAACCGATACTGTAGATTGTGAGATGTTTAGAACCAGTGAAATTTCTCGGATAGGCATGTCATAATAGTAAAAAAGAAGAATAACTTCTTTATATTTGTACGGCAGCTTCATAATTTCCAAAATAAGAGTATCATCTTGTATGGATTCTAGATTTTGATCATCCACAACCTTCTCTAAGGATTTAGCTACGTCAACATGTTTCCACCATGAGCTTCGTCGGTAGTTTTTGCAGACATTTATGGCAATTCTCGTGATCCATGTCTTAACTTCAGAATCACCTTTAAATTGCGGGTAGCATTTATAAACTTTTAGGAATGTATCTTGTACGGCATCTTCGGCTAAATGAATATCATTTAAGTATAAAAAACACATCCTCAAGAGAGAGTCGCCATACTTGGATACAAGATCATCAATATCTGAAGCCGCAATTCTATTTGGTACCGAAATAGAATTCATTTTACAACCTCCTCATCAATTAGACACCGCAAAAGCGTAAAAACTTACATAAACCAGTTAGCCTAACCGGCGACTTGTTTATGGGTATCGGCTACCAGATATTGTCTTGGACATATTATACTACTTCGCATTGTTTAGAAAATGCATGCAACAATTCCGAAAGCTTATCGAGAGCATTGAATTCATTATTAAACTTCAAATAACAACAGTAATTAACTTAGTAAGTATTGTTATCCAACAATATTTTCCGTTATGCAATAAGACTCTATTTTTCTCTATTAATTATAAGCTGGGCTGCAGATATTAAAAGCTTAATCAAAACACTTAGCCAAAAATCAAGCTCGGAAATTAATATTTCTGAGCTTTTATTGTTGGGAATATTTTACTTTGATAATATTATAACAAAGTCCTTTAAAGGATAATTCCATTTATTTAGCGAATATTGTCAGTATAAATATTCTTTATTAATAAACATAGATTTGCCTGAAATCAGCTTTATTCTCATCCGCAAACCCTGTTTTCTGGAGGTAATTACTCGAGATGACCAGCTTATATTTGTCAGATCTGCCTGAAATATTAGAGCCGTTAATTGAAAGTCCTCATATGGCAATAGTCGTAGTAGATAAGAAAGGTTTTATAACTGTTATGAATCAAACCTTTCTGGATTTGCTGGAAATGACCAGGGAGGATGTTATTGGCCATTATGTAACTGATATACTCCCTACTTCTAAACTTCCGGAAGTACTTAAGACAGGGCGTATAGACCGGGCTGATATATGGGCGATTAGAGATCGGGATACAGTCGTAACCCGTTTTCCGATAATGGCTGACGGAAAGATTATTGGTGCTATTGGCCAGAGCCTGCAGCTGGATGAGTCGGGGGCTTCATTATTTATAAACCGGCTGAAAGAAGCCGAAAAGGATTTTAGTGCCATTGTGGCGGCTTTTCTGGAGAACCCTTATACCGCCCTGGTAATAGTTAACCAAAAGGGTTATATCACCATGATGAACCAGACCTTCCTGGATATATTGGAGCTTAAAAAAGAAGATGTAGTCGGTAAATATGTTACGGAAATCCTGCCCAATTCCGAGTTACCGGAAGTACTGCGCACCCAACGTATAGACAAGGCAGAAATTTGGTCCTTAAAAGGTCGTGATACTCTGGTCTCGCGAATGCCCATAGTCAATAATGGGCAGGTAATCGGAGCCCTGGGTCAAACTATTTTTTTGGATATGTCTGGTGCCCATATATTAATGCAAAAATTACAGGAACGGGAAAAGGAATTTGCAGCTATTTCCGAAGCCCTTATCGAAAGTCCTAACATGGTCTACGTTATAGTCGATAAAGACGGAATTATTACTGCTATGAACCAGACTTACCTGGACGAGCTGGGAATAAAAAAAGACGAAGTAGTAGGCCGGTATGTGCTTGATGTAACCCCTAACTCGCAATTGCCCGAGGTATTAAAGACAGGCCGAACTGATAAGGCTGATGTCTTTATCATTAATAGCCGTGCAACCATTGTTACCCGAATGCCAATTATAAAAAAAGGTATAATAATCGGAGCCATAGGCAAGAGCCTCTTCCTGGATATGTCCGGTGCCCAGGTATTTATGAAGAAAATGCAGGAGAGTGAAAAAGAGTTTCAAGCTATCTCCGAAGCCCTGATCGAAAGCCCCTACATGGTATATGTAATAGTAGATAAAGATGGATTCATAACCACCATGAACCAGACTTATCTGGACACATTAGGATTAAAAAAGGAAGATGTGGTAGGTAAATATATTCTTGATATTACACCTACTTCCGGTCTTCAGGAAGTACTAGATACCGGCAAAATCGTTCAGGCAGAAATATGGCCCATTAAAGACCGTGATACTGTAGTAACCCGGCTACCGGTTTATAAAGACGGAAAAATAATCGGGGCTATAGGCAAGAGCTTATTCCTGGATATGTCCGGTGCCAAAATTTTTGCCCGAAAACTTCAGGAAACTGAGAAGGAATTAAACCTTTATAAGGAAGAAGTTCGCCTGAGCTATCAGGCTAAATGGCACTTCCAGGATTTGATTGGGGTCGACCAGGAATTCTCCGCAACCAAGACCCTGGGTTATCAATTATCCCGGACAACATCCACCATACTAATTACCGGCGAAAGCGGAACCGGGAAAGAACTATTCGCGCATGCCATTCACAATGCCGGCAATCGCTATCTGGCTCCATTTGTACGTATAAATTGTGCAGCCTTACCTGAGAATTTACTTGAATCCGAGCTATTCGGTTACGAAGAAGGTGCTTTTACCGGAGCAAAAAAAGGTGGAAAACCCGGAAAATTCGAACTGGCCCACGGTGGAACCATTTTCCTGGATGAAATTGGAGATATGCCCTTAACCATGCAAACCAAGCTATTGACTGTGCTCCAGGAAAAAATGGTGGAACGTGTAGGGGGCACCAGACCTATAAAGATTAATGTCCGGGTAATAGCCGCTACCAACCGTGATTTAGAAAAAATGGTTACAGAAGGTCAATTTCGTCAGGATCTCTATTACCGGCTGAACGTGGTACGCCTTAATATCCCTCCCCTGCGTGCAAGGAGATCTGATATACCGGTACTGGTTTCAGATCTGATGAATCGTATAAACGAAGAATTGCAAACCAATGTAACCAAAATCTCCTGCAAAGCCACTGAACTTCTGCAAAACTATGCCTGGCCCGGTAATGTACGTGAACTGGAGAATATGTTAGAGCGGGCTATTAACCTGGCAGACATGAACCACGAATCTTCTTTAACCATCAGCCATTTTCCTTCTCTGATAGAAAAGACTTGTTTGAGCGATAAGGAAACTCTGCCTCAGGCGGTGGAAAGCCTGGAAAAGCAGATCATTATAAAAGCCTTAAAAAAAGTAAACGGAAATAAGACTCAGGCTGCAAAACTTCTTGGTATACACAGTTCAGCCCTTTATCGCAAACTTGATAAGTACGACCTGGAGTAATTTTATAGCTTCTCATAACATATCTATCCTAAGCATCCAAAAACTAGTCTCCCAAATTAGGAAAAGTAGTCAAAGAAACCATCTAAGCTGCAGTATAGCCTGCATTCTTTATTAACAGCCCTCCTAAATTGATATAATTCCATTAAAATTGTGTTTTCCTGGCGGGGTAGCGCGAAATGCCGATACCTCGCCTTTTTCGTTGCATTTATAATCTCATTATTATGTTGGCATAAATTTTGCTTATCTTATTAAGTAGCCGACAAGTTCCTACTTAATTTATTCATCACAAAGGGGGTGTTTAGCAAATCTTATCAAGTTAACCTGGTCTCTGGCTAACCTGGTAGTCGCAAATTATCTTAATGGGCATGTGAGATTTTTAGACTGAAATATAAACCGGTTAGGCTTAAAAAAAATGATATTATAATTGGAGGTATTAATTATGGAATTAAATGAAGTCGTAATGGTAAGTGCTTGTAGAACACCTATAGGTAAGTTTCTGGGTCAGTTTAAAGATGTGCCGGCCAAAGATTTGGCAGTAACCGCAGGTAAGGAAGCCATCAAGAGAGCAGGCATTCCGTCTGACATTATTGATGAAATTGTAATGGGTCAGGTATATACGGGCTTACAGAAATCCCTGCCGGCACGTATTGTTGGTTTAGCCTGTGGACTTCCTGAGCGCAGTAACGCCTGTGTTGTTAATCAGAATTGTACCTCGGCAATGAGAGCATTGGAAATTGCCAGTCGCAACATTATGGTAGGAGCTACAGATATCGCACTGGTGGTAGGGGTTGAAAACATGACCCAGGTTCCCTATATGGTTGCCAGTGCCAGAACTGGTGCCAGAATGGGCGATACCAAAATGATCGATTCATTAACCCATGACGCATTGGTTGATTCATTAGTTCCGGGACACATGGGAATGACTGCGGAAAACGTTGCGGTCATGTATAACATTACCCGCGATCAGTGTGATGAATTAGCAGTCAGAAGCCATACCAATGCAATAAATGCGACTGATAATGGTGTTTTCAAGAGAGAAATCGTTCCGGTTGAAGTTGTAACTAAAAAAGGTGTAACCGTTGTTGAAACCGATGAACATCCTATTCGTGGCTGCAGCATGGAAAGCATTGGCAGACTAAAACCAGCATTTAAAAAAGATGGGGGAGTGGTTACTGCTGCCAATGCCTCCGGAATCAATGATGGCGCCTCTGCTGCCGTAATTATGTCCAAACAAAAAGCTGCCGAATTGGGCCTAAAACCGCTTATGAAACTGGTGGTTTCGGTTGGTGTTGGGGTTGATCCTCAGATTATGGGAATCGGACCGGCGGAAGCAATTCCGGTAGCACTTAAGCAAGCTGGTTGGAATTTTGATGATGTTGAATACTGGGAACTGCATGAAGCGTTTGCACCTCAGTTCATTGGCTGCAAAATTCGCCTGAAAGAAAATTACGGCATGGATCTCTCCATGGATAAAGTAAATCACAATGGATCAGGAATTGCTTTGGGACATCCTATCGGATCAAGTGGATTACGTATCGTGGTTTCTTTATACTACGAACTGGAAAGACTGGGCCTTACCAAAGGCGGTGCCTCTACCTGTGTAGGAACCGGACCTGCCATGGCCTCCTTGTGGACCCGGGATATATAAACTAATAATCCAGGAATATAAAGTAGTGGTTTTTTTTCGTTTTAGAGTTTTGCATAATTCAATATTCCTTATATGTCACTCTGAGCGATAGCGAAGAGTCTTAGATTCTTCGTCTTTGCCTCAGGTGACAACCGTAAATTACCAGGCAATTTATGAGAAACACTAATTATGCAAAATCCTCCGTTTAAGTGACGAGCTGGAAACGGTATGTTAAAATCAACTTTATATCAACACTTCTAATTAATTGGGGGGTGCTTAAGTTCATGAAATACATGGAGGAATATCAAAGTAAACTGGTTACAGCAGATGAAGCTGTTAAAGTTGTTCAGTCCGGAGATACGGTTAACTATGGTGAATTTATTATGAATTCGGCCCTTCTCGACGAGGCCCTGGCCAAACGTAAAGATGAGTTAACTAATGTTAATATAATTACGACCACCTGCCCTTTTCAACCAAAAACGGTATTGGCTGATCCCAACAAAGAACATTTTATTCTTAATGATTGGCATTTTAGTGCAGCCAGTCGCAAATTACATGATAAAGGGCTTTGTTATTTCATGCCTATGCTTTACCATGAAGTACCGGATTATTACGAAAGAGGTTATGTGCCCATTGACGTAGCTTTTATCAAAGTAACTCCCATGGATAAACATGGCTACTTTAACCTGGGTACATCCAGTTCCATTACTCCTTCTATCTGTGACGCTGCCCGTATTATTGTTGCTGAAGTAAATACCTCGGTTCCAAGATGTCTGGGAGGAACAAGAGAATCCATTCATATTTCTGATATCGATTTTATTGTTGAGGGAGATAACCAACCGCTCCCTGAACTTCCAGATACCCCCTTTACTGAGGTAGACAATCAAATAGCCCGACTGGTACTGGAAGAAATTGAAGACGGTGCCTGTATACAGCTGGGTATCGGTGCCATGCCCAATGCTATTGGCAGCATGATTGCTAAATCAGATCTGAAAGACCTGGGCGTACACACGGAAATGCTTTGTGATTCCTTTGTGGATATGTATGAAGCAGGTGTTCTGACCGGGCGCCGCAAACAGATCGATAAACGCAAAATGGTATTTACCTTCGCCATGGGCAGTCGCAAACTTTATGATTTTATGGATGATAATCCGGCCTGCGCCATGTATCCGGTCAATTATACCAATGACCCTTATGTAATATCCAAAAATAAGAAAGTGGTGGCTATAAACAATGCCATTGAGATTGACCTGTACGGACAAGCTTGTGCCGAATCTTCCGGAACCAGACAGATTTCAGGTACTGGTGGCCAGTTTGATTATATTTTTGGTTCGTATAAGTCTGAGGGCGGAAAAGGATTCGTTTGTCTCAGTTCAACTGTAGTAGACAAGAACGGAGAACTGGAGTCCCGAATAAAGCCAACTATCACACTGGGCGGTACGGTAACGGGTCACAGGGCTATCAATTTCTACGTAATCACTGAATATGGCAAGGTTATGTTGAAAGGTGAATCAACCTGGCAAAGAGCTGAAGCCTTGATAAGTATCGCCCATCCCAAGTTCCGGGATGATCTGATTAAAGAAGCTGAAAAAATGAAAATCTGGGTAAAGACCAATAAAATTTCTTAAATAGTTCTCACATTCCCTTTCTATAAAAAAGGCTGGGCAGCGGTTTACCGCTGCCTAGCCTTATAGATAACCTTTCTCGGTTATACTTTACATAACTTAAGATGCGATATTATGGTCTTCGTAATGGGAAAATTCCATCGAGAAAGCGGCTCTTCCCTGGGTCAATGACCTTAAAACAGTAGAATAACCAAACATCTCCGCCAGGGGTACGCAGCCTTTAATAACCTGAGTGTTGTTAACCATTTCCATGGACTGGAGACGACCGCGGCGGTTGCTGATATTATTAATAATACTGCCGGTAAACTCCTCGGGAGAGGTTATCTCCAGGCGCATAACCGGTTCCAGTAATTGCGGTCCCGCCTTTTTCAAGCAATCCCGGGTGGCAATCATGGCCGCTGTTCTAAAGGCTAGTTCAGAAGAGTCAACTTCATGGAATGAGCCATCCAAAAGAACAGCCCTGACATTGACCACCGGATAACCTTCCAAAATGCCTTCTTCCAGAGCCTGTTTCACCCCGGCTTCTACTGCCGGAATATATTCCCGGGGAATAACTCCGCCGGTTATTTTATTTACAAATTCGAAACCTTCAGCTGGTTCCAGACGCAGGACCACATGAGCAAACTGACCCCTGCCCCCAGTCTGTTTGACATAACGAGTAACCTGTTCAGCTTCCCGGGTGATAGTCTCTTTATAAGCTACCTGTGGTTGTCCGGTATTAAAATCAACTTTAAACTCCCGGGATAAGCGCTCGGCTACAATTTCCAGATGTAGCTCACCCATACCGGCGATCAGGGTTTGACCGGTTTCTTCATTGTATGAAAGCTTAAAGGTCGGGTCTTCCGCTGCTATCCGAGCCAAAGCTTCGGAAATCTTATCCTGGTCGGATTGAGTTTTAGGTTCAATAGCAATCTGAATAACTGGTTCCGGGAAATCAATAGTCTCCAGCAGAATATCTCTGCCTTCCAAGCACAAGGTATCGCCGGTACTGATATCTTTTAGTCCGATAAAGGCTACGATGTCTCCAGCACCAACCTCTTCAATCTCTTCACGATGGTTGGCATGCATCCGCACCAGTCGACCTACCCGTTCCTTCTTCTGTTTACTGCTGTTATAGATATAGCTGCCCGCTTTAGCCTTTCCGGCATAAACCCGGGCAAACGCCAGTTTGCCCACATGGCGGTCACTAACAATCTTAAATACCAGGGCAGCAAAATCCCCTTCCGAAGAAGGTATAATATCCATCTCCTTACCGCTTTGCCGACACAGAGCCCTGGTCGCCTGCACGTCCAGGGGCGAAGGTAAATAATCCACAATGGCATCTAGCAGTGGCTGTACTCCGATATTGCGATAGGAACTTCCGCAAATAACCGGTACCATATTGCCCTCAATGGTATTTCTCCTGATTACCTGCAAGAGCAAATCTTCAGGTAATTTTTCATTGCCAACATAGATATCCAGCAGTTCCTCATCTGTCTCCGCCAAATTCTCCAGCATAGTAAAACGCCAGTTCTGGGCCTCTTCCTGGTATTTTGCCGGAATAGCACTTTCCATAATTTCGTTGCCGGCCTGGTCAGAGAAGGTATAAAACTTTTCCCGGATTAAATCAACTATGCCGCAAAAAACTTCATTTTCAAATACAGGTAAGCTTACTACCAGGGGATAGGCTCCCAGGCGGTTTTTTATTTGCCCTACTACCTGGAAAAAGTCAGCTCCTACCGCATCCATCTTATTAATATAGGCAATACGCGGAACCTGATATTTATCAGCCTGTCGCCAAACCGTTTCCGATTGGGGCTCAACCCCACCCTTGGCACAGAAAATAACAACTGCCCCGTCCAGTATTCGAAGGCTTCTCTCCACCTCAGCCGTAAAGTCAACATGGCCCGGGGTGTCAATAATATTAATATTGCAGCCTTTCCACAAGCAACAGGTAGCGGCTGATGCCACTGTAATGCCCCGCTCCTTCTCATAAGGAAGAAAGTCCATAACGCTTTCCCCATTATGGGTCTCGCCCATTTTATGGGTCAGGCCGGTATAATATAGTATTCGTTCAGTGGTAGTAGTTTTACCGGCATCAATATGAGCTATGATGCCAATGTTTCTTAGATTTTCCAACACGGGAATCGTCTCTCCTTCTTAACCAAAAAATTAACGGCAACACATGGTGATGCCGAAATAATCAATCTTTTCCCTACTCCAGTAATAGGAGCTAAAATTTTGCACCCAAAGTTATATTTTAGGGGCCGAACAGGAATTTGTCAAATAGAAATTGGGTTACTCCTCAATCCTCACCAGGTTTTAGGTGAGTAATACCTGCTACTCGCTCCACCGGTATGACATAGGCGATGCCTCGACCGGGTTTATTTAATTCCGTCCTGGCTACAATGGCTTCTAATACCTGATCGCTGATGCTCCGTTTTACCAGGGTTAATACCACGTCTTTCTGGGGTTCAATAATAATGCCAAATAACCGAGTCTGTTCGTGAATCCCGGTTCCGCGCCCCAGTAAGATAGTGCCACCTTCAGCCCCGGCCTTTCGGGATGCATCCACTACCTTCTCCGCATCGCCCTTATTTACTATGGTGACAATAAGGTCATGCTGGATTTTACTCTCCATTATTCCTACCTCCCATAGATTACTGCCCGCTTTTTTGCCTGGCTTCCCTTTCTTTCTTACCATATAATACACCTAAAATAAGAACTGCTAAAATAGCCGACATGGCCACCAGAGCAATAATGCCGAAACCTTCCGTCAGGGGATTGCGACCTTCCATAGCTGCAGCTATGCCCAGGGTTATGGCCAGGACAAAGGTTACTGTCATTGGTCCGGTAGCAACACTGGCAGAGTCAAAGGCAATGGGAACAAAAGGGCGGGCACAGTAACGGGTCAAGATAAACGCCATCAGGTATCCCGGTACCAGGAACCACCACAGGGGGATACCCAAAATTAAACGCAGCATTGAGATAGCCACGGAAACACCTGCCCCCAGACCCAGGGTATAGAGCATAACTTTCTGAGGAATATATCCCCCCGAAGCATTCTCGACCTCATAAATCATGGTGTGCACCGAAGGCTCTGCCAGGGTAGTCGCCAATCCTATTATAAAGCCAACGGGAATAAGTATCCAGATATGGGACAGAGTACTCAAGGCCTCTCCCATAATCTCCCCGGCGGGCAGAAATCCAACCTTTACTCCCTGTAAAAACAAGGCCAAGCCGATAAAAGTAAGTAAGATGCCCTTTAACATGTTCATAAACCGGGTACGGGATAGGTTAAGACTCCAGAACTGGAAGATAATAAAGCTGACCAGCAGCGGAACAAAGGCCAGGGCCACCTCTATTAAGGTAGCTCTAAAACCGGTAAAAACCTGGATATTCATCATCCGTAAATCACCCCCAGCAACAGGACTGCCAGTACTGGGCCAATATAAGCCAATCCTACCAATCCAAAGCCTTCACTGGTAGCATCTGAACCCCTTAAGGCCGAAGCTACTCCCACACCCAGGGAAAGAATAAAGGGAATAAGTAAGGGGCCGGTAGTCATCCCTCCGGCATCAAAAGAAATGGGAAAATATTTGGGCGGTGCGGCCAGAGCCAGACAAAATATCAGGGCATACCCAATAATCAAGATTCGAGTCAGGGGAAGTTTTAAAACCAGCCGCAGCATGGCCAGGCCTACACTAAAGGCTACTCCCAGCGCAATGCTGTATATCAACAGGTTTTTGGGGATAGCACCTTCGGATACAAAATCCAGCTGTACCGCGAGAATACGGATGTTAGGCTCGGCGATAGCAGCCACCAGACCAAGTATAAATCCAAATATCACTATAACCCACAATTTACCTGTTTTAGCCAGCGCTTCTCCCATCTGCTCTCCCATAGGTAATAGTCCTAACTGCACTCCCAGTAGAAAAAGGATAAGGCCGGATGATACCAGCAGTACCCCCACCAGGAACTGCAAGAGAGTTTCCAGGGGTACCTTCATCAAGGTCATTTGCAGGATAATTACTACTACTGTGATTGGCATCACAGCGTTTATAACTTCTTTAGCTATTTGTTTAATGCTTTGCACCTTTTCCCCCCTTCAAATTACTGTCTTTTTGGGCCAGGGCTTCTTTAAGCAGGTCCCCCAGGTTGGTGCCCAGTTCTTCTTTGTCACTGTAACGATCAATCATTTTCTGGGTAGCCCGGCTTCCCATTTTACCGAAATCATCACCTTTTTCCGGCTGACGGTAGCCGCAGGAGCGTTCCGGGCATGCCAGCATTCTACCCCTTTTGCCACTTACTATCAGCATATAGCGACCACATTGGGGGCATTTGCTTTTTGATACATTATCTGGTTTATACGCCGTGCTATCAATGCGGATGTTCTGAACCAACTGGGACGTATCTTTACGAATGTCACTCATAAAATCTGTTTTTTTAGCCTTGCCCTGGGCAATATCGGCCAATCTCTGCTCCCATTGCGCGGTTAATTCCGGTGAACGGAGCGCCGGGGGAACCAGGTCCAGCAACTGCATACCTTTGGAAGTAGGTATTAGCTGCTTACCCTGGCGTTCAATATAGCTGGTACGTATGAGTTTTTCAATAATTTCCGCCCGGGTAGCCGGAGTGCCCAGGCCGCTACCCTTGATGGACTCGCGTAGTTCCTCATCTTCCACCAGCTTGCCGCAGTTCTCCATCGCGCTAAGGAGAGTTGCTTCATTATAACGAGCCGGCGGTTTAGTTTTTTGCTTATTGCTTTTACAGCTTTTGACCGGTACTTTTTCCCCCTGCTGGTGTAGTCCCAGGGTTTGTTCAGGTACTTTCTCCTCATCGTTTTCTTCCTTATTGACAGGAGCCATTTGTACTGCCCGCCATCCCTGGTCGGTAATCACCTTACCCCGGGAATAGAAAGTCTCGCCCTTAACCACTGTGACGATAGTAGTCTGATCATAGCAAAAAGGCGGGTATAGCACTGCCAGAAAACGGCGTGCCACCAAATCATAGAGCCGTTTTTCATCCTCATCCAATACTCTCAGATTAAGAGGCTGTTCGGTAGGAATAATAGCGTGATGATCGCTCACCTTGCTATCATTCACCAAACGTTTACCGGGGTGCAAAGGCTTTTGCAATAAAGATTTAGCCATAGCCTGATAAGGCCCTGCCGCCATAGCTTTTAATCTTATAGGCAAGGTAGGAACAATATCACTGGTTATATAACGGGAATCAGTACGGGGGTAAGTCACCAATTTATGCCGTTCATAAAGGTCCTGTAAAACTGCCAGGGTCTTCTGCGCCGACCAGCCATAACGCCGGTTGGCATCCCGCTGCAGTTCGGTCAAATCATAGGCCAGAGGAGGCAATTCTTTTTTAGCCTCAGTTCTTACTTCCTTGATGGTTCCTTCCTGACCCCGGATGCGGGCCAGTATTTCCTCGGCTTTAGCCTGCTCATAAATACGGCCTCCATTGGAGCCGCGCCAGTCACCATAGTAATCCGAAAAATCAGCCCTTATGGTCCAGTAGTCTACTGGCTGAAAGTTTTGGATTTCCTTTTCCCGGTTTACTATCATAGCCAGGGTAGGTGTTTGTACCCGCCCCGCATTAAGCTGAGCATTAAATTTGCAGGTCAGAGTACGGGTAACATTAAGCCCAATCAACCAGTCCGCTTCCGCCCGGCAGACTGCTGCATCATACAGGTTATTGTAGGCAGAACCTGGCTGCAAGCGGGCAAATCCCTCCCGCACAGCGTTATCCGTTTGGGAGGAAATCCACAATCGCTTAAATGGCTTTTTCCATCGGGCCATATCCATTATCCAGCGCGCCACCAATTCCCCTTCCCGGCCAGCATCAGTAGCGATAACCAGGTCTTTTATATCATTGCGCTGCATCAGGCCCCGAACTACTTGATACTGGTGCGATGTTTGCTTTATAATTTTAAGTTTCATCTTTTCCGGCAGCATAGGCAGGTCTTCCATCCGCCATTGTTTAAGGTTTTTATCATAATCATCAGGCTCGGCCAGTGTAACCAGGTGCCCTAAAGCCCAGGTAACTACGTAATTGGGCCCCTCGATGAAGCCTTTGCCCTTCTGCCCGCAATTTAAAACCCGAGCTATATCCCGGGCTACGCTGGGCTTTTCCGCCAGTACCAGAGATTTCATCTATAATCCTCCAGGGTTTTATTAGTTATTATATCATAGTAGTTAGCCAAAACCCCGGGTGCAAGATTAGCATCACCGGGTTTACTGGTTATTGGTTCCGAATCCCATTATACCTATATTTTGTTTTCCTCCCGCTGTAACATTCATGTTATAATGATATGTGAAATTTACCACAAGGGGGAGACGGTAGAATGGATTTCTTTTCCATAATTCCCTCCGTAAATAAAATGAGGACAGCGGCAAACTGTTATGTGTTTGCACCTGCCCTCTCGCTGTAATTAAAGTAATGGTTTATGAGAATGCTGTTGTTCTTGGGTGCTTTTCAATAAATATCATTATTCAGCTATTGTGTCTGGGATTTCAAAATTCTCTGAATGAGGCTTGCTGTATCTTCCTCTCTTTTGTACTCTTGACCGCTTTTCTATCTCCTCTGCTGGCATTTGAGAAGAAATGCTTATCAATATTTCCTCTAATCTCTGATTTATAGTTAATTTTCTCTCATTTTTTCTTCGCACAATTCCTTGGCATCCTACAGGTGATATATATATTTCTTCTGGAGCATCAGCAGAAATAATATCTATCAGAGTTCTAAATGAGCAATTTTCTGGGACAGATGAACAATTGATTTTCATCTGCTCTTCACCTAAAGTAACATCCTTGCTCAAATCATAAAATATTGATTCATCTGAGATTTTTACTGCATTATTGCCATTCAAGCGAATGTTCTCTTCTTTGTTGCAAATCAATCTTTCCCCAATCCATTGAACAACTGAAACTGCCCATGAATTTCCTATTGCTTGGTATCGATTAGTTCTCTTTGCATCTTTGATGTCTGTGTAGTTATCTGGAAATCCCATCAATCTTTCACACTCAAGTGGCGACAATCTTCTAATCCTTCCATCCTGCACAACAAAAAGAGAGCCATTGTATGCGGCTGCATTTCCATTCCACTTTGTTCCATATGCAGAATAAAGGCAATCTGAATATTCTCTGAATATCTCAAATCTATGCCCTTCTTTTGTAAAGGTAAGTACAGCTGATGGATACGTCTGAAATTCACCTTGATGCTGTTCAAACAGAATATTTTCTGGATGAAAATTCTTTCCTCCTGCAAGCACATACAATCGTCTACGCTGTTGTGGAAGTCCAAAATATTTTGCATCCAAGACTCTCCATGCTACATTTCTTTTAGGTCCCTCTAACAAACCTGCTGTAGGCCATTTCTTTAACTCGTATGGATCATTCAGTCCTGCTAAAGAAGAAATCAAGCATCCAAATGCATTTGTCTTATCAGTTAGAACACCTTCAACATTCTCCCAAAATATTGTACAAGGTTCCAATCCTTCTTCTAATCTAACTTCATCATTCGCTTCAATAATATCAACAAACTTTAAAGTAAGATTTCCTCTATTATCATTCAATCCTTTTTTTGCACCTGCAAGTGAAAAAGCCTGACATGGTGTTCCACCGCAAATCAAATCTGGTGCACAAATTTCTCTATCTCTCAACGCATTAGGAATGTTATTCATGTCTCCAAGATTGATAACATCTGGAAACTTCTCATCTAAAACCTTTGACTGAAACGTTGCTATTTCAGAAAACCATCTAAATGAAACTCCTAATGGTTTCCATGCAACTGATGCCGCTTCGATACCAGAACAAATACTTCCAACTGTCTTGATCATAAGCGCATCACCCCTTTCCATTAATTTTTCTATGGATTCTCTTGGCCAAGTGCCCGTATATGGATTATACCAAACACTTGTTCGATTCTCAAGTATATTTTTATTCTTCCTCTTGTTGTAAATGCTCATTAAATTTTTGTTTCCAAACAGCCAAATCATACCAACAACATCCAACGCATCCATTTTCGTCAGCTTTGGATGTTCCTCTCCACTGTTCGTCTCCTTCGTAATACCATTTGATTCCAAAGAAATCTCCTCTGATTCCATCAGAAACGCATCTCTTACAATAACGCTCTTTTTGAAGATTTGTCTGATTTGTCAAAAGTTGAAATTTATGTTTAATCTCTTCATCTGACATATCCATAGCATTTATTGATTCTCCTATCACCCATCTGGAAGACGGAAATTTATGATCAATAATTAGCTCTGATGGCATCTGTGCTGAATCAAAGCACGCATCCTTCTGGGGAAGTACTGACTTAATTCTATTTTGTAAATTCACAGAAATAGAAAACCTTTTTTCATTATCCGCAGCATGTCTTGGCAAACGAATCAATAAATCAAGGAACTGCTTGCCACCACAAGTAGCACAATCCATTTTCATTGTCGCAATATAATATCCCATTTGTTTCAGCGCTTTTATTCTTGCCGCTGGTTGAGGATTGCTCTGGGGAACTGGTCCACATTTTCTACATTGCCATTTAGTTAAGCTGTCCTCCCCATTTAAAGCATCAAAGACAGCTTGTGTAGCAAATGCTTGTTTATTCTCCCAAAATTGTCTTTGAGTATTCTGCCAGAGATTGTTTTTCCCTGGATCTAATTCATCATAGCAATGCAAAACCCATGCTTCTACATCTGCTACTGTCAACGGAATATCAGTTCCTTGGTATTTGGAAATAATCGGAATACAGCCATTCCAAGTTTTTGCATGATATCTGAATGTTACTCCCAGATAATAATCCTGCATTCCATAAATCTGGAAACAATTACCTATTATAACATTTGGATTTATTCTTTTATTTTCAAATGGATATGCCATTATAATCGCCCTCTTTTTATACAAAATAACCCAAATTAATTTTATAACACTTAGAGTCAAAACTCAACAAAATACCTCTTTACATCTTTTCCGGAAGCATAGGCAGGTCTTCCATGCGCCATTGGTAAAACCCCGGGCGCAAGATTAGCATCTCTAGTTTTTGCTGGTTCCAAATGCCATTATACCTATATTTTGTTTTTTCCCCACTGTAACATTCATGTTATAATTATATGTGAAAATTACCACAAGGGGGAGGGAGCTAGAATGGGTAAAGCGGCATCAATCGATAATGAACTGTATTCCGTTTGGAATCATTTTGTAAAATCCGGGGAACTAACACCTAACATACTGGACCCTTTCATAGCAGATTCCTGGCAAAGGTCACGTGAGGCTGGAGTCAATCCTCACCACTGTAGTAATTGCAAGTCCCATTTTGAGGTCAATACAGTCAGCAATCTGCCCCCGGAACTGGTAAGCGCAGCTTATCCGGTTGTAGAAGAGGTCTATGACTCGGTTCGGGGTTCGGGATTCCGGGTTTGCCTGGTCGATGCAAACGGCTATATCATTCAGAGCATTCCTCAGTTAGATACCAGCGTAAATATAAATTGGAAAGAAAGCAGTGTGGGCACCAATGCTATTGGTACTGCCATTGTCACCGGAGAATCTTTACAGATTTCAGGAATAGAGCATTATTGTTATGAATTTCATAACCTGACTACTTCTGCTGCTCCTATTTTCGACCGCAAAGGCAATCTCCTTACCGTGCTGGCATTGATGGGTCCGACGTCCGAAGATCATAGCCATATCTTAACTATGCTGGTTAAAGCAGCTGAAAAAATGGTGGACCGTTTTAAAATTTTGGCTAAAAATCGGCAATTGAAAACATATAACCAGCGTCTAACCAATATTTTTAATATGATGTCAGATGGGGTTATCATTTTTTCTTCCAATGGTACTATAGATCTGATTAATCCTGCAGTGGAACATATCCTGGGCAGGCCTGCCGGTGAAGTAATTGGCACTACCCTGCATGATCTTCTCGATGCTAAGCCAGGTTCGATAGAAGGTTTTATGTTAAAAGGTAACTCATTTAGCGATGTGGAGGTATTTATGGATGGCCCCCAGGGGAAAATTCATTGCCTGGCTTCAGGCAATTTTAGTCGCAACCAAACTGGGGAGATAGATAGCGGCATGATGGTACTGCAGAACATGGATCGGATAAACCGCCTGGTTAGCCGTTTTACCGGAGCCCGGGCTCAATATAAGTTCAATGATATTATCGGCAGCAGCGCACCATTGATGGAAAGTATTAATATTGCCCGCATGGCCGCCATGAACAATAGTAATGTTTTGCTTACCGGCGAAAGTGGTACCGGTAAAGAGGTATTTGCCCAGGCTATTCACAACGCCAGCTTTAGACGCAAAGGTCCATTTGTAGCTATTAATTGTGGCGCTATCCCCAGAGAACTGGTAGGTAGCGAATTGTTTGGCTATGTAGAGGGCGCCTTTACCGGAGCCAAACGTGGCGGTAGTATAGGTAAGTTTGAAATGGCTTCCGGGGGTACCATATTCTTAGATGAAATTGGCGATATGCCTTTTGAATTACAGGTAGCCCTCCTGCGCGTATTGCAGAACCGCCGGGTTACCCGCATCGGTGATTCCAAAGAAATTCCGGTGGATGTCCGGGTAATCTGTGCTACCAATAAAGATTTGCGTAGTGAAATAGAGCAGGACAATTTTCGGGAAGATTTATACTATCGCTTAAATGTTATTTCCGTAAATATACCACCCTTACGCGATAGAGTGGAAGATATTCCCCAATTGATTAAGCACTTCCTGGGGCAGTTGGCCACAAAAAATGAAAATATCCTGAGTATTTTGGAATCCGAAATTATAGATAAACTGAAAAGGTATGATTGGCCGGGAAATGTAAGGGAGTTGCAGAATGTAGTGGAGCGGTTGGTATGTACCGCCAGCCAAAGCCCGGTTAGTATCAGCGATTTGCCTGCGGAAATAATCTCTTCGGAGTGTTTCTATACCGGGGAAGAACCCCAGGCTATTCCTGTGAGCACCATGTACAAACAGAAGCGTAAACAAATGCTGGCGGAGGAAGAATCCTGCCAGATAATTAGCCTTTTGCAAAAACATCAGGGTAATATAACCCGGGTAGCAGAGGAAATGGGTTTTTCCCGTATGACCGTATACCGTAAAATGAAACTTTATGATATTTCCCGCGATGATCGTTTGTAATAGAAGCAGTCTAAAATATATTCTCCAAATTTACTGCCTCTTTACGGGGGATATGTTCAATCATCAGCTTTAATTCCGAGAGCTGTCCTAAAGAGAGAGCATCATCCTGACTGGTCACGTACTCCTTGACCCGGGCCAGGGAAAACTCAATATTATCCATCTCCTGATGGTCCAGAAAAACCGGCCACCATTTAGCCTTTTGCTCCCATAGCTTTTCCAGATTCTCGCTATGTTCTACTGCTGTTTCCCAATCCTGCTGCCTGATGGTTGAGCTTAGCATTTCGATTTGCCCGGTCAAATCATCACTTGATGTTTGCAAAGAATGATTAAACCAAGCACCCATTCCAATAACCAGGGCCAGAATTACAGCCAATGTTGCGAGCAATCTCATTGTAACAATACTCCTTTATTCAATCATTGTTACACCGCGTGTTTAGCGTCTTTTTTACTGAGCTGAGGATTTGAGCTGAAAATATAGCTGTTTGTGGACATCCAGGCTGGCAAAAAACACGTCTTTTACGTTCTTAACCCCGGATTTGCCTAATTCACTTTGCAGCCAATTCATATCCAAATCTACTTTTTTCAGATTCTCTTTAATAACGTGTCCGTCAATTATTAAGGTAGTGGGTAAGCCTTCATATTCCGGAGTAATACTTAAATCCTGAGGCTCAACCGGTCTTTTTTCGGATTTAAGAATAACGCTGAGCTGCCCGCTGGTCTCTAATATGGCATACTCCACATCAGAGATATCAGCCACATTTTTTAAACGCAGCTGCTCTAGCAAATCGTTGAGATTAAGACGCAGCCTCCGTAACTCGTCTTCTACTATCCGGGAATTTTCAATAACGATGCTAGGGGTACCGCAAATTACTCCTCGGGCCCGCTCACTTTTCAGTGCTATATAAGATAAGGTAACCTGAGCAGCAACTAAAATAAATATAGGTATCAGGCCGCTCAGCAGTGGAATACCGGTATTTTGCATAGGAATGGCAGCCAGCTCCGAAATCATAATAATGACTACCAATTCATAGGGCTGAAGCTGCCCAATCTGCCTTTTTCCCATGACCCGTAGTAATAGAACCGTTGTGGCATATAGAATTAAAGTGCGAATAATTACTATAAGCATTTAATCTTCCTTTATTTCATTAATTAGAAAATAGATTTTATTTCACGCGGATCGCGTCATGTGTAGGGAACGGCCCCTGTGCCGTTCCGCCATGGGTTAGAAACAAAATACTTCTATTTTCATAAGTGGTTGTGTGCCGTACTCATGGCTGGTTAATAAGAAAATAGAATTTTAATAGACACAGAGAACGTAGCAACCTTAATAGTGACCAAAGGAAGCATCAGTGTGCCCTATGGGTACGTAAATCCTTTCGATTCCGCGGGTTCACCCTTCGGGTATTACTGATGTTCCCCATCCTGCAGGTATCACAACATCATGACGGAACGGCACAGGGGCCGTTCCCTACACATGACTGTTCTATGGTTTCGTCCTGCGGTATCACAATTAAGGTTGCCGCGTCAAAAAGTCTATTTTCATATTAATTTATTATTAGCACCTGCAGATGGCTTTATGTAAAGTAAAGCCTTACTGTATAAAACCGGGGCACATTGACAAATAATATAAAATAATTCTATCTGGAGGTGAAAGGATTGAATTCATGGATGTTCTTGCTTCTGAAGTATGCTATGACCTTTGTTGCAGGCTTCTTAACCTTATCTTTAATTGACGGAAACAGTGTACTGGAAGTACTGGTACTGGCGCTGGCTGTGGCTGCCTTGAATTATGGAGTCGGTGACCTGGTAGTTTTGCCGGCATATGGTAACCTGGTTGCTGCCATAGGTGACGGTTTAATGGCCGCCGTCCTGGTTTATATAATCTCATTAATATGGCCGGCAATTACAGTCAGTTTCTTATCTCTGGTCATCTTTGCCGTGCTCATAGCCATTGCCGAGTACTTCCTCCATAATTACCTGCTGGCAGCCGAGGAAGTTAAACCTTAGAGCATATCCATAAAAATACTAAAGGAGGGACTTACGCTTGTAGCTAGTCCCTCCGCTTTCCACATTCAGTGCCAATTTTTCTAATTAAAAATCCGCGGAAATCCTTATCTAATCAGCGTTATCCGCGTCTAGTCCCAAGTCTATTTTTCCGAGCTGCATAAACTCCCTGCTATCTGTTCTACCCCGTTCTCCTCGTTTCCGTCCTCCCAACTCTGTCTGGCTTCCTCCTGCTTCAGCTTCCTCATCTCGAAGTAAATAAAACCTGCAGTTAAAGCAACGGACAGACCGTCTGAAATGGGGGCCGTTCTCCATACCCCATCTATACCCCAAAAATGCGGCAAAACCAGGAGCAGAGGAATAAAAATCAGAAACTGGCGTGACAGACTGAGGACGGCTGCCTGCTTACCCTTACCTACGGCTTGAAAATATATTGAACTGGTTATCTGAAAACCCAGCACCGGCAGCAAAGCAAAGAAAATTAACATGGCATGAACGGTCATGGCGGTAAGTGCAGTATCTCCTTTACTAAACAGCGCCACTAACGGTACCGGCCAAATATGAATGGCCAGGTATCCCGCCAAGGCTATACCCGTACCGGCCAAAACTGCCATTCTCCAAGTTTCCCGCACCCGCTTATATTGGCGGGCGCCATAATTGTAGCCGATAATCGGTTGCGCACCCTGACTAAGGCCTAATACCGGCATAAACAGTAATGTGGATATGCTCATTACAATGCCAATGGCCGCGAGAGCCATATCTCCACCATAAAACATCAAGGTCTTGTTTAATATGAGTTGTTGGATACAGGAGGCTGCCTGCATGGCAAAAGGGGCAAAACCAATAGCCATGATACTGGCCAGCACCGGCCATGTTGGTCTCAGGTTTTTCCAGCGAATTTTCACCAGACTTCTGCCCGTAAAGAAATAGCTTAGAACCCAAATAGCTGATATTAATTGCGCCAATATGATGGCAAAAGCTGACCCCTTTATCCCCCAATGGAATATGAAGATGAAAATATAATTTAGAGCCACACTTACTACCGCCCCTAATATCTGGGTATACATAGCCATCTTGGGATTACCTTCGGCCCGGATGAAGTTGTTCATGCCCATACTAATAGAGCCAAAAACCGACCCCAGCATAATGATTTGGGTGAAATCACGGGCATAGGGAAGTACGGCCGTACTGGCCCCAAAAGTAATTAAGATGGGTTCTGTAAACAGCAGGAATAATACTGCTAAAATCGCAGGCAGAAGGATTAACATGGTCATAGCATTTCCTGCTACCTTCTCCGCCTCATCCTTCTTCTGCTCTCCCAGTTTAAGCGAAATCAAAGCGGTAGCACCAACCCCGATTAAAAGGGAAAACGCCATAAGCAGAATCATAATGGGAAAGGCTACCGTAGTTGCTGCTATCGCCAATGGCCCTATCCCCCGACCTACAAATATCCGAGCTATGACATTATAAAGCGAACTGACCAGCATGCCGACAATAGTGGGCAGAGAAAAACTCCATAATAATTTGCCTATACTCTGGTTCCGCATTTGCTCTGAACGATCCATATAATAACTCCCTTAAAGAGATAAAAACCAAATCAGGATGAAAAAGAGACCTCCCCCTTAGTATAAGGGATAGGTCTCTTTGATAACAATCAAATTATCAGGTAAATGATTCCGTGAATGCCGTGGTTTTGGATAAACGCTACACAACAATAAATTATCTACTCTTACAACTCGAGTACATTAAAACATTGAAACTGGGGTTAGTAGTCAAAAGAACAAGCATTCACCTTTTACTCAATACTCCTTAAGCTGATTTTTAGAAAGAGTAATCCAGCTAGCTTCCTGGTCTGCCACTGCCGGGTTAACCAGTAAAACCGACCTGCCTCCGATAAGGACGGGCTTTACTGTTTCACCCAGTCGAACCAGTTCGCTTTCCTCCAGGGTATGGCCTGCTTCCAGGCTTTTAACTATATCCACTCGGATATTCGTCCGGGATTTGGCCAGAATTTCGCTTACGCTGGCAACTTCGTATTCAGGTTTGATTTTAAGTTTACCGCGAAAACGTCCGTCATTACCGCTCAGTCTCAGACCGGCACCAGCCATGGCACCGATAATTCCATCACCGGTGCCGCCATGTTCGGACAGATGAATGTTAAGTTCCTCGGCCAACCCGTAAGCGTAGTCTTTGTTAAGTACCTCCTGTTTAGCGGAATAGCCAAAGGCAATAAGCCAGCCGGGACGGGCCAGGCGGTCAACTGCCACTACACAGAGGCCAGGATCGGAACCGACGGCACTTTCCTTTACCAGAAATTTACTGGCATATTCGATGAGCTGATCCAACCGGGAGGGGTCAATCTCAGCCGCAAAACACATGGAACTGTTATGGGACGTATAGGGTACATCCGGATGTACCAGTAATTGGTGACGGGTTACCGGTTCGCACTTGCCCCAGCCCTTTTCTTCAATCGCCTCGGCCAACATAGTTGCCAGTTCGCCGGTCCCTCTCTTAACGTCAATGTTATCGGTGTCGTCAATAGAAACAAGTACTCTCATCGTTATTTATCCTCCATTAGTTATCTGCTTTTATTTTATGGCATAACATAGTGAAATTAAATTAAGAATAATTTGGAATTATGGTCCGGTCATCAGTCTATTCCTATTTTTTCGAAACTCTCATGCCTTCGCCGCTCAGTATTTTTGCACGGTTTCGTCGGTTAAGTCCATATTGGAAGAATTCTTTATAGAAATATTTGGTTTCTGCCACCATATCGATATCGGTAAATTTATCGGGATGAAACCCGTGAAAACCCTGTCCCATCAGGATTATAAAAACATGGGGACTGTCCCTGCTGTTTCCCTAAGGAACCCAAGGAAACAGAGGGACTGTCCCCATGTTTTCATGAAGTGCTTTCCATACTTAAAATAACGAAGAATTCAACCACGTTCTTGCTAACTTGCCATGATAGATTTAAAACAGACCTTACGTCTAATACCCGGAAGGGGCCAGAGCCAGTATACGGCTAGCCATTATTGCCATTTCCGCCCGGGATACCTTATCCAGGGAGCGTAAGTTGTTATTTCCATCCGGGGTTATAATACCTAATCCGTAAGCCAGACCTACATAGTTATATCGGTTGGTGCTAATTTTACCTGCATCTTTGACCGGGGTAGTGATGGGGTTTTTAATTTGGGCAATATTATCGTAGCCCAGGCTTTTGATTACCCAAACCGCCAGTTCTTCACGGTTTATATAGCCATCCGGATTAAAATTTGCCCGGGGGGAAATAATTCCCCGGCTTGCTGCCAGGGCAAATGTCTTATAGTCAGGGTCTTCGGCCTTAATATCATCTAATTCTATCTGTTTACTACGGGCATAACTGTAATAGGCCCGGGGATTAGTGGCCGCAAGTACCGCTTTCAATGCTTCCCGTCTGGTTATTGCCTCATCGGGGTTTACGGTACCGGTAAGCAACCCGTTTTCATTTAACATGGACAAGGCTGGCGCTGACCAGTGGCTGACCCAAGGTGCTTTTGAGGAATTTGCAGTCGGGTCGATTTCCCCTCCATATATCATGGCACCGCTGAGTGCATCTACTCGAGGACGGGAAATTAAGTAGGCCAATCGAGGTTCTCCGGTTTCTTCATAATTTGTATTAAGAGCGGACATATGTACCAATTCAACATTTAACTGCTGAGCCAGAATTGATTGGACTCTGGTTTGGTTTAGCAATTGGTTCAATGAACTGCACTGAACCGGCCTCCATCTAATTTGGTAACCAAGTAAATCGCCATTTTGCCGGCTAATGGTGACGGTTATGCTGTCCCGGTCAAAAGGTATGCCATTTAGCAACCGGACAAAAGTAAAGGTGTGTTTTCCCGGTTCATAGTCGGTACCGGCTGTTTGCTTAAGAGCCAGCAGGTTTTCTTTTCCCGGGCTATATTTTTTTATGGCTTGCCGGGCTATTGGAAGTGCCTGCTCCCAGCTAACCGGATTATCAATTTCAGAGTTGCTTTCGCTTTTATAGAATCCGGTAACTTCACCGGTATAGGCGTCTATTTCCACTCTTAACCCGGAATAGTTTCCGTCTTCATCATTTTTGGGACTGTAAAACCAGTGTTCATCCTTATATCCAGGGCCACTGCCTCCGCCACCACCACTCTTTATAATTTCGCCCTCAAACCCTGCTGCAAGTAAAAACTGACGGGCAGTTTCCTGGGCCTGGCGGGGGTCTACTTCTGTTTCAGTCAATGGCGGCTCATTGATAGCTGGCCGGTTCAGCAGCGGAGTAAATTCGCTGTTATAAATCTTAATTTGCTGCTGTGGAAGCTCCTGTCCCTGGTAATTCAAGAACTTCCCGGTAAGGGCATCAATATACATGGCTTCTGTGTTCAGTTCATAGACCGGAATAATTTGCTCATTAATATGACCATCTTTAGTAGTGGAGTATTTGTAAGCAGGATAAACCCCAGCCTGATTTAACAAGATGGCGATAGCTTGGTCCTGAGAAATATTAATTTTCCCCGGGGAAAATTGAGTCTCTTTACAGCTGTTGTTATAATGGGTAATTAATCCGGTATAAGCGTCTACCCCGACCATAACCCGCTCCCAATTTACCGCTACCCCGTCAACCATTCGAGTCCAGGAAAAACTGTAATAGGTGGTTAAGCTGGTATTAGGATTAAATGAAGGCGTAACCCCCTGATCCAGCTTAAGTGAATTTTTTAACTCGGGAACCATTGATGATAGAAAGCTTTGAGCATTCTGCAGTGCTTGCTCTCTGGTCAGCTTAACCTGTTTTCCTCGGTAATACTCCGGCAACGGGTTATAGTTCATAGTTAATACCCTGCCGGTTATCGCATCAACCGAGCCACTAAGCACACGGTGACCGGAGCCAGGTCTAACCCCTATTTCTGGTGAACCAAAACCCCATGCCGGGTGACCGTCAGAAGAGTAACCTTCCTGTTCCATTTTTAACTCCACTCCCCTAGTTAACTCCGGGAAAGCATTGGTTAAAGATAGCATGGCCTCTTCCCGGGCAATCGGGTTATACTCCCCGGTGGCTGAACCATGCTGCTGGTTGGCAATGGGCACTGCTACGCGACTAAAATTTGCCGCTAGAACTGGTTCCGGCACCGTAAAAGCAAATACCATAAGACAGATTAGTGCTACTTTTGTTTTCCACATAAGAATAATCCCCCCTGGCAACTATTAACTGTATTATAGTATAAAAGCTACCTTGCGAGGGATATGTTCCAAGTTATTTAAATAGTTTTGAATATTCGGATGCCCCGTTTGCTATATGGTATACGTAGATAACTTCACCAATCAGTCGATATATGCATACATATTTGCCGCACATTAGCATTCTGTAATTAGCATCGCTAAGTTCTGCATCAGGTGCATATGGGCAGGATAAGGGAAACTCCTCCAGTCTGGAAAGTGCATCAAGTATTTTATCAGTGATTCTCCTTGCTGAAATAGGACCCACCACAAGTAAATGATAGCTTGCAATTTCATCTAGTTCTTTCCAAGCCGGAGATAAGATTTCCAGCCTGAAATTAGCCATTATACTTTTCCTCCAGGAGTTTCCTTGCTTCTTCTAGAGTAACAGTAGTTTCTCCCGATAATCTAGACTGTTCCGCAATGGCTATCTTTGAGCGCAACTTTAATATCTGTTCTCTTTTCTCAAAGGCTTCAATGCTCATAACAACAAGATCACCTTCGCCGTTTTTTGTAATATATATAGGCTCTTCCACTTCATGGGCAAGGGCTGATATGGCACCATAATCGTTTCTGAGTGTGGTTGAAGACTTTATAATCATCAATAATCACCTCGCATTAATAATTCTGATATTATTATACGTTAATTCTGCTAAATAATAAATGGGTTTAGTAAACCGCTTTAACCCGGTTGCCTTCCTTAAGTTCCAGGCTTCCATCCCGGACTACGGCTTCACCGACTTTGATACCCTTTTTTACCTCGACCCATTGCTGGTTTTTTTCACCTATCTCAACTAACCGTTCCGATATACGGCCTTCATTTACCACCAGGACCCGGTAATGACCATCTTCGGTGAGCCGTATCGCTTCACGGGGGAGCAGGATTACATCTTCTTTACGCAGGGTTTCGATAGCGACTCGTACCTCGTATCCCGGCTGCAGGTTAGCAGATTGGTTTAAAGCAATAATAATCGGAACTCGGCGCTGGATTACACCCAAGGCGGAAGTTTTCTCGTAAGCACGGGGATAGATTTTGCTAACCTGACCGGTCAGAGTCTGGTCACCCAATACGGGAGCGGTAATACTGGTGGTCTGTCCAGTTTTAACCCGGCGGATGTCATCACTTAAGAGCTCGGTTTTTACCTCCAGTTGGCTATCGGACCCTACCTGAGCCAGCAGTGTACCTGGTGCTACAACCTGCCCAACTTTAACCGGCAAATCCAGGATGGTCCCGGATATCGGGCTTATAACCTGGAGTTCCCCCGCTTTTTCTTCCAGGCTGTTAAGTATGGCAGTGAGACTGGCCACCTGTTTATTTAAACCGTTGGTACTGGTTTCCTGTTGGGATAGACTCTTCTTTAATTTTTCCACCTGTAGCTCAGCCTGTTCGTATTCAGCCTGAGCCAGTGCCCCCGATTCTAACAGGGTTTTCTTTTTAGCCAGGTCATTTTCCTCCTGCTTAAGCTCCAGGAGGAGTGACTGGACGCTTAGTTCGGCAGCCTGTAGCTCCGATTCCGTAAGGGCTAACTGAGAACGGGCGGATTCAGTTTCAGTAGTTAACTCTGGACTGGATAGCTTCATCAATACCTGCCCTGACACAACTCTATTCCCTGATTCAACCAGCAATTCACGCACCTGGGATGCCGCAGTCGCCTGTACTTCCCGGTCATTGGCTGCCTGCACATAACCGGTCTCCTCAACCGTCAGGATAAAGGTTCCACGACTAGCCTTGACTACTTCCACCTGCTCACCACCACTTCCCATTATAGCTGCTATAGCTGTAACAGCAGCGAGAATGATTCCCCCAATAATCCAGGCCTTTTTGCTTTTCATCTGCACCCTCCTCTTTAATCCTGGTTCTTTAACGCTTCCACCATGTCTAATTGGCCGACCTTGCGGATGGCCAACTGCTGTCCAATCCAGACAAAAATTATTGCTACCAGGGCAACAATAAAATAGGTGCGGGGATAAATGATAACCGGGAAACTATACAGGTCAGTACTGGCACTGGCCATGTATGCCGCCCCCGCTGCCTTGCCGGCAGGTAAGCCCAACCCAATACCTAATATCGCCTGAATCCAGGTTTCCTTACGTAACAGACCTGCCACCTCCCCTCTTGAATACCCTAAAACGCGCAAGGAAGCTAATTCCCGCTGGCGTTCGTTGAAAGTCATAACCGAAGTATTATAAATTATAGCCATTCCCAATAGCCCGGCAAAGAGAATCATCACTGTAATCGAAGTAGTTGCAGTTCCCATCAGTTCCTCATAAGTCTCCTGCTCTCGTGCGGGACTAGTTACCGAGCTTACACGGTTCATTTTCTGTAAGCGATTTTCCACTGATGACATCTGGGCTGCATCCAATTTCAAAAGGACAGTGCTGGCAATGTCTTGTTCTCCCAATAGATTGTTAGCAGTACTTAGCGATACATAAGATCCACTACCGGTCATAGGTTCATTTATGCCCATTATGATAAGGTAAGAACTGCGCGAGGGTCCAATCCCCAGCGTAGTTTCCGCCTTAACTTCATCTCCTACCTGTAATCCCAGTTTATCGGCAACCCGTTTACTAATAAGGATACCCTGGTCAGGAATTTGCCGCTCCTGCCCAAATTTATCGTACACTCGTTTTAACCGGCTGGAAGGTTCCATTCCCACCAGCACTTCATCCTCCGACTCTTCTCCGGCATAAAATTTTACCGGCAGCTCCATCATAGGTTCCATACGCTGCACTTCATCCCAGCGATTCCAATCTAAAATCTCAGTATACTTAATCGGTTCGGTAAAACGAATTAAGTAATCGTAGCGGTTTATTTGCTTAAAGTTCTGGTTCATAAGATAGTCGGTAGCATCAAGGGAAAAACAGGCAAATACCAGCAGTACTACTGAACTGATAATCCCTAAAACAGTAACCGCAAAACGTCCTCGGTTACGGAATATGGAACGCAGACTCATTTTCCAACTACTGTTTAACTGTTTCCATAACCAGGACCAGTTCTCCATAAGGGTACGCCTCCCGGAAGAGGGCGGCTGGGTTCGCATAGCCTCTGCCGGGTTTATGCAGATTACCGAGCGGGAGGCCAAGAGCCCTGAAGCTATACCTACCATAGATGTAATCAGGAAGCTGTATAATACCACTTGAGTATTAATGTCATTTACCATAGCCGGAAGATTGAAATACTGGGCAAAAAGATTATTTAAAGCAGCGGCCAAACCCATCCCCAAAATACTGCCCAGAGTAGCTGCCACCAAACTGACAGCCAGGCCGTAGGAAGTATAATGCCACATTATCCGCCGGTTATTGTAACCCAGTGCCTTCATAACACCAATGGACAACCGCTGGGAACGAATCAGGCGGGTAAGAATAATAAACTGTATGGCTGCCGCTACCAGGAAGAACATGAAAGGCATAGAACGAGCAAAAAGCTGGATACCGTCCAATTCCGCCTGCAATACAACATGGCTGGATTGATCCTTACGCGGATAGCTCGTTATATTCCCGTAAGGCGCCAGTATTTTCTCTATCTTCTGCTTAAGTTCTTCTTCATCCACCCCTGGTGCCAAATTTACCAGAATCTGATTTACCTGCCCCGGTAATCCCAGTATCTGCTGGGCATGAAGCTGAGAAACCATTAAAATCCCAAATCGCTCCGGTTCCGGAAAAAGGGAACCGGCATCTTTCATAGGATAGATAAATTCCGGGCTGGTAGCGGTACCACTGACCGCCAGGGTTACTTTCTTGCCATCAGCAATAAGCTCGATATCCCTACCCGGAGTCAGGTGGTTGGCCTGGGCATACTGCGGATCAACCAATACGCTAACCTTACCTGTACCCTGGTCAAGTTGGCGACCTGATAGCATATGCAGGCGGTTAACCTCATTCTCCATGGGCAGGGGGTAACCCGTCAAACGACCGGTTATCCTCTCATTACCTTCCTTTATAATAGGAACATCCTTTTGAATACGCCCGGTAGCCTTAACTACTCCAGGCAAAGCTTCCACCTGGGCTACCACCGATTCCGGTGCCTTCACTACCGTAAAATTGTAATCCGCAAAACCATAATCCTGGTAAAAATGCTTCTGGGAGCGGCTTAAATTATAATAAGAGGTGGTCATGCCGATATATAGTACTACCCCCAGGGTGACAATTACCACCAGGGCCAGGAACTGACCGCGCGTAGCCTGAATAGTTCGTAATAATTTACGGGTGAGGATACTCATTACCATTCAATCCTTTCCGGTGGCTGGGGATTTTCATTTATAAAAATGTCTGCCACCGAGCCGCTGCGCATGCGCACCACCCGATCAGCCATTTCAGCAATGGCAGTATTATGCGTTACAATAATTACCGTACTGTTATGCTTTTTCTGGATATCACGTAACAGCCGGAGCACCGTTTTACCAGTTTCATAGTCCAGAGCCCCGGTTGGTTCATCACATAAAAGTAGCCGGGGGTTTTTGACCATCGCCCGGGCAATAGCTACCCGCTGCTGTTCACCGCCACTTAACTGGGAAGGGAAATGATCCCGTCGTTCCAAAAGGTTCACATCCCGCAGGACATTATCAACAGCCAGGGGCTCTGTTACCAGTTCTGCTGCCAAAGCCACATTTTCGGCAGCAGTCAGGTCGGCTACCAGGTTATAGAACTGAAATACGAATCCTACCTCCCGGCGCCGGTAACGGGTTAAATCTTTTTCACTGCCGTTAGTCAGTGATTGATTACTATAGACCATCTGCCCATCGGAGGGCGTATCTATTCCCCCAATCAGGTTTAACAGGGTGCTCTTACCGGAACCGCTGGGTCCCAAAATAACCAGCAACTCTCCGACGTAAATTTCCAGAGAAGCAGGTTTTAGTGCCTCTACCTTGACTTCACCCATGGTATAGGTTTTGCTGATATTAGTAAGACTCATAAGAACCTTATTTGGCAAAAAACCCATCTCCTCTAAATCCGTTTTTTAAGGCTATTCTTCAAATTCGAGCATAACTTAAGCTAATACCAGGGTCAATCACTTATTCTAACTATATTGGGATATCAAGGGTATTTTATAGGTCATAAAACAAAAAAACCAGTCAGGTTAAGCAAATGTTTACCTGGCTGGTCTTTTGTTTATATTACTATTCCCCGGTGAAATTAGGTTCCCGTCTTTCCAAGAAGGCCTTAAGCCCTTCCTGGGAGTCTTTACTGCTCATTAACGGTTGCAGTTCTTGGAACATGGAGGTTAAAGCAGCTTTAGGCCCGTGAACGCGCGCTCTGCGGGCCGAGGCTAATGCTCCCTGAACCGCCAGCGGAGCAGCTTTCGCTATCCTTTCCGCTATTTCTAAAGCCCGGTCAAACTGCTCTCCTGGTTCCACCAGTTCCTGAACCAGACCAAGGCGATAGGCTTCCGGACCGCTTAACTCATCACCGGTTAAAATATAACGCATGGCATTACCCCAGCCAATCTCCTCAAACATACGAACTGTTGCCCCACCAACCGGGAATATAGCCCGTTTAACTTCCAGTTGGGCCAGACGCACGTCCCTGGCTGCAACCCGTACATCAGCAGCCAGCAGCAGCTCGAAACCAATAGTATAACAGTATCCCTGGCATGCCATAACTACAGGTTTTTTGCAGCGATTATCCTCGTCCACCCCAAAAGGATCAATCATTCCCTCTTCCAGTTCCACCCACTCGCCCCCAGCAAATACAGGTCCCCACTGGGGAAGATCCAGTCCCGAGGTAAAATGATCCCCCACTGCATAGAGCAACCCGCAACGCAGATCCTTGTTGTTGCTGAGTTCTCCGTATGCACGGGCCAGGTCGTAATACATGTCAAGAGTCAGGGAATTGCGCTTTGCCGGACGGTTGAACCCTATCAACAAGACATGCCCCCGAGTTTCCACAATAATGTCACTCATAAAATATACCCCCCTCTATGTAATCTCAAAGTTTCCTATTGTTGCCTTAAATTATAATTTAATTATACCCCATTAGCTTCCAGGTTTTTTCTTTTTGTTACCAAGCCTTAAACTTGTATCCTATTTACCGAACAATATAGGTTCCACCTTGTCGTTGCAAGGCTTTGCCCAGTTCGCTGGCTGAAGTAACCAGTACCTCTTTACCCCCTGCTTCAATAAATTTTATGGCAGCAGCTATTTTGGGCCCCATACTGCCTGGTGGAAACTGCCCTTCAGCCATGTATTTTTTAGCCTCATTAACGGTAATAGTATCCAGATATTGCATGTTCGGTTTGCCGAAATTAATTGCAACCTGCGGAACTCCAGTCAGGATTACGTAAAGATCTGCTCCAATTTCCTGAGCTAACAGGCTAGAGGCATAATCCTTATCAATAACTGCTTCTACTCCTTTTATTTCATCATCTTTAAACATGACTGGAATTCCTCCGCCACCGCAGGCAATGACAATATTATGATTCTCAACCATTTGTTGAATAACTTTCTTCTCCAGGATGTCAGAGGGTATCGGGGATGGTACTACTCGCCGGTAACCGCGACCGCTGTCTTCAACTATTTGCCAGTTCCTTTCTATCGCCATCCGTTGAGCATATTCTTCATTAAAAAAAGGCCCAATGGGCTTGGTTGGCTTTTCAAACGCAGGGTCGTTTCCATTCACTACCACGGTCGTCATCACTGTGGCAATCTCCTTGTTCAACCCCAGTTTATTACACTCCTTACGCAAGGAATTAGTTAACATAAAGCCAATTGAACCTTGAGTGCAAGCAACACAAGTATATAAGGGTAAAGGGGGTACCTCGTCAGCAGCCCGTTCTACTTGAATAAGCACGTTGCCCACCTGGGGACCATTACCATGAACAACCACTAATTCATAACCATTCCGCACGATTTCAATAATTGCTGCACTAGCTTCTGAAGCATTGATCTCTTGCTCTTCGATTGTTCCTATTTGATGTTCTGGATGAAGCGCGTTTCCACCAAAGGCGACTACGGCGATTTTATTATCCATATCTTCTCTCCTATCTAGTAATTTAAATAATCCAAGAGCACTCCTTCTTAATCTGAGATTTGACCAGGTGCTAATCACAGCATGCCAATCTCTATTAACTATTTTATAGAGAGAAATGTAGTATGCCCACAAAAATATTTATTCTCCTATATTATAAATTCCTTCCTGGACGATAAGATCTTCTAAATTTTAATCAAAAAATTTTTGTTTACAATCCTTTCGCTGTCCTTGGATTAATTAAAAAGCCTTGAGGCACAATTTAAATCTGCGCTCAAGGCCTTTTTAAATTTATTCTTCAATAAATGAGGATGTTTGCCTTATGCTGATATCCAATCAATATCAGTCAACAATTCCATCATCGTTATTATCATTACTACTGTAGTAACTTTCCGATTGACCGGACAATTCATTTGACCAGGGAGAATATACATATTCATAACCGTCTCCAACACCGTATGCGTAATTAAAACGAGCCTTGAAAGTATATTTCCTGGCATTTATTAAGGTCTCAGCCAACCCTCCCTCATCTAAAAGTTCAAAAGTAAGATAATAGACTCCTGATTTTCCCGGAACAGGTGCCCCCATAAATACTTCCAGGCCGCCGCCATCTGCAATCCAGTCTTCATTATCAACTTTTTTAGATGTCTCCAGATCGACCCATCCATCAGCAGGACGCCGTTGATCTAAAGTCCGCACTACGTCGGGAATGGTAACCTCCAGACGGAAATACGAAACGTCACTGTCATCCTTTAATAATTGTAGATTGGCAATTGCGGGAGCCGGAAGACTGTTAGGAACCCCGCTTGGCAGCAAAGCAGACGGAACTGGTGTGTTAGCTGCGGACGGTGTTTTTACTGCTACCGTATCATATGCGATAGTAACCGACTTCGTGGTACCGTTCCAGGAGACATCGCATCCGAGACTTTCTCCGACAAACCTGAGGGGCAGCATGGTTCGTCCGGTTGACGATATAAATGGTGCTGCCTCCATTGTTGTTTCGATATTGTTTACACTTGCTTTCGTCTGTCCGATCCACAATTCTACCCTTTTTCCATTATAAATTATAGTAACCTTTCTTGTGGTTCCATCCCATTCGACATTGCCACCCATTTCAGTAATCAGTGCCCGAATAGGGAGAAAGGTTCTACCGTGTAAAGTGATGCTCTTTAACGCTCGGCAGTCCTTGAACAAGAACATCCCGGTTCCCCGCAGACTATCCGGCAGGTCGATACCAGCAAGGCTACTGCAATGATCAAAGGCCAAATCATCGATCCTGGTTATACCTTCCGGCAGCGTAATATTGGTTAAACTGGTGCATTCTTTAAAAGTCTGTTCGTAAATTGTCGTTATTCCACTGGGAATGGCAATACTTTTCAATGCAGAACATCTGCAAAATGCCAATGATTCAATGTGGGTGACGCTGTTCGGTATAGTAAAACTGGCCAGGCTGGAACAACCCTTAAAAGCACCCCTGCCGATTTTGGTAATTCCGTCAGGCAGGTTTACAGTGGTCAAACTACTGCAACCTGAAAACATAGAATCATTTATCACAGTTATACCATTGGGTATAGTAATGCTCCGTAGACTGCGGCATTCACCAAAGGCATACTTACCGAGGCTGTTTAATCTAGTCGGCATATTCACAGTAGTCAGATTGCTGCAGCTTAAGAAGGCATTTTCACCAATGCTGGTTACCGTATCCGGAATGGTCAGAGTCCTTAAGTTAATACAGTTTCGAAATGCTTCTCTTTCGATTCCGGTGATGGTGATAGTCGTATTTTGAAACCCTCGAATAGTAGCCGGGATTGTGAATGTATCCGCGTTGCTCCTAAAATAGATCACGGTTCCGTTGGTTCCATCCACTCTGACCTTTAATACCTGTCCTGTATAAGGGTCTTCTGAAACCATCACATTAGACGCATATACCATTTGCGGACTGAATTCAAGTATAAGCAAAGTAGCTGCAATGAAAAAAATTGATTTAAGTACGATATGTAATTTCTTCATATTAAAGTTCCTCCTTTAGTAGAGGTATTGTTACAACTGCAGCCTCCGGGTGGCATTTTGTTCCGAATCAATGTTATTGTGGCCCTGATACCAGGTCCAGATTGATTTTTTTAATACCTCCTTCCACCCAATTTTTTACTTGAATTTTTAGAAGATTTTCCGGGAAGGACACCTAATAGAACGCAATGTCCTTACACAAAAAATTTTACAAAAAAATTATAACCGTTTTTTGCTCATGTTTCCATACTATAGCGAGTTTTCACCCTTAAGGAAATTCTCTTTATGCTCCACCAAATTACTGGGAAAAAAGAAATTAAGCGTTTTTTACCGCTTTGGTTTGTCAAATTGATAGCACCATTGGCAGAACTGTATTATATTCTAAAAAATTGATGTAATCGCAAAATACTTAATCCGTTCCGACGGTCCCGCTTTCAGCTGAATCCGTTTTTACATAAGAAAGTTTATTGCCTGCTTTTATCAGTAGCACTACAGCTAAAACTACAAACGGCAGTCCTCCGATAAGGCCGGTAATAGCCGGGCCGAGAACAGGGTTATATCCGCTTTTTGCCAGAATAATTGGGAGCCCCGCGCCGGCATTTACCACTGAATGAATCATGGCAGCAGGTATTACGCTTTCCAATTTGATTGCTATATAGCCTTCGATAACTCCCAGCACAACACAGAACACAATCATGGCCAAAATCCCCAGCCAGGGATAGCCCATATAGTCGGTTCCGTAATTATGCCCCATAACGATAACTGGTATATGCCACATGCCCCATATGATACCGGTGATGACCAACGCAGCCCGGTCGGTTAAAAGCGTGCGTAATTTAGGAAGCAGGTATCCTCTCCAGCCAAGTTCTTCACCCAATGTCGGAATAATATTGATAACCGGGCCGATGATTATTATCTGTAATATGGAAATCAGCAGTAAATTGTAGGCGGAAAGCCCCCCTATACTGGCTGCTCCTTTCAAAGCGGTAAGCTGCAGATCAAACGAAGCGGGGAAAATCAGGAAATATACTGCTGCGCTCAAAAACAGTACGCCTGTTGGTCCGAAGTAAACCAGCAGATAGTCTTTCATATGCCCCTTGAAATGCGGGTGCAGATACATATTTTTAAAGCCTTCTTTTGTTATAAGCCGGGTCAATATGTTGCATAAGGCGGGAACAAACATAGCTGCCGCGAGAATAACTATGGACACGCCTTCTCCATAATTCAGTCCGCGGAGAGGTATCAGCATAAAAACAATCCAGGTAATAACAAATGTCAGCGCAACAAACAAGGTTAGCCGTTTTTTTACTGCCGTCTTTTCCTGTTCCATAATGATTTCACCTCCGTATTTGTTAATCTTCGCAACAATTGCTTTGGAGCTTTTCAGTAATGTTTTGGAAACGCTGTTTATCTGAAAGTACTGAAAAATTCGGATTATTAACGATCATATCAGCCATGCTTCTTCTGATAGTTTTTTCATCCCGGGGAGGATCCGTTCCGAGATCGAGTTTAATAAGCCAACCTTCCAGCAGGTCGAAGAAATCGTCGCCATGCAGGCTCAGGGGATAAATATCACTGGTTACTATCTCCGTATATTGCTGCAGCATATCAATCGCTTTACTGGGATTGCCCTGCACAATATAACCCTGAGCGGCAGAGATATAAAGGCTGACCAACACGCCGGGGTGCAGATGCCTCATGTCAAACACTTCTGCGATGTTAAGCGCGCGCTGCAGCACTTCTTCGAATTTTGAAGAATGATCCGTACACATCATAAGGTAAGCCGGGAAAAAATTAAACAGGACGACGATATTCTGATAGATCCCGACCTGCAAAACCGATTTTGCCTCGTCAGTGCGTCCCGTCATCTGGTAAGCGGATGCCAAAAGTGATTCGGGCGGTAACGCCGGCGCGACCGCTCCATCCAACAGCTCCAGCACGGTATTTGGATCGCAGGCGGCAAGGCTGCACATAGCTTCCACATACAAAGCCTGCCTTGTAAGCGATACATCGTCGCTTTCCTCTTTGACCCGGATAAAAAGAGCCCTGGCTTCCTCAATTAAAGATACCGATTTTTGCGGATCCTTTAACAGTTCGGCATGGTTGATCATCAGTATACCCATTTGCAACAGTAACGGAAAACATGAATAGTATTTTTTAATGATCTGATGGCAATCATCCATCACCGTATCAAAGGGTTTTGACGCAAAATCAGATGATAGTCTCCGATATAGCTTTCGAATCTCTTCTTTTGCCATTTCTGGCTTATAATCCATCAACTCGTCAATGCTGATGTTAAAATACGCAGCCAGCTGCGGAAGAAAGGTTACGTCAGGATAACTCTGCTCTGTTTCCCACTTTGAAACAGACGCCTTTGAAACCCCGATGTAATTAGCCAGCTCATCCTGGGTAATACCCTTCTCCTTACGTTTTTTCACAAGCACTTTTGCAATATTGATTTCCTTCATACGAATCACCTCTGCTTATATCTTAGTCAGCCATATCGGGTTGAGCAATGGATTGGTATTCAACTTAGGTTAATAAAATCAACTAATACGATACTTCTAAACTCTGACATGATGGCTTCCATCAGAAATGGCTCATCGTGTTTTAAAATAGATGCCAGGTACAGCATTGCTTTGCAACTGATACGTGCGATACGGTGGCTCATCTATGTTCCCCTATATTTTACAATAGCTGAAAAAAGAGGTTTTACTAAACGAAAGTGGAAGTAAGGTAAATCAGGAGTTAATATCCGATTTATAAAACTTATAGCCCGGGATAACAAATCATTGTTTCATGTGAAACATATTAACAGAAAAACGCAGCCACAACTTAGCAATGCAGGTATTGGGCTGTTAATTATGGTGTAGAGGAGGGTAGTAATGAATTTCGTTGCAATAGATTTTGAAACGGCTAACTCGAGTCCGGCCAGTGCATGTGCTATTGGTATCGTTTGCGTGGATGATGGGGAAATAACTAAGCAGGAATACCACTTAATAAGGCCGCCGGAACTATACTTTAGCCCATATAATATTGCCGTACACGGTATACGTCAAAAGGATGTTATTAATCAACCAAGTTTTATAGAATTATGGCCATCAATTAGACAGTATTTTGACCAAACCACCATAATAGCTCATAATGCCGGTTTCGATGTCAATGTTCTGCGAAACTGTCTTGATTTTTATAAAATACCTTACCCTAATTTCAATTATGGTTGTACCTTAACGATGTCAAGGAAACACTGGCCTAATCATGAAAACTATAAACTTAGTACCATTGCTGCCACCATTGATCATGATTTTCACCATCATCATGCCGGTGAGGACGCACTCGCCTGTGCTTCTATTGCTTTGCAAATATTCAAAACTTATAACGCCAACTCCCTGGAAGAGTTGTCAGGCATTTTGGGTTTTTCAGTTAAATATTTATCGAAGGATAATCCTGCGGTTATTCCAAGTAATTGTGTACCGAATATTCCTAAAAGCGAAGTCGATAAGGCTCTAAATACACTACAAGGAATTATTACCGGTATAGCTATAGATAGTGTAATTAATATCCACGAAATTAAGGAACTTGAGTACTGGTTCAAGTTAAATCAGCACTTCCTCAACCGTCCGCCTTTTTCTGATATAGTACGTTTATTGGAAGAGGCATTTGCTGACCATGTTTTTACTATAGAGGAAAAGGCTGATATCATTTGGGTTTGCAATAATTATTCTTCAAAAAGCATTTATCATGATTTAATCACCTATGATATTCAAATACTTCACGGGTTACTACATGGTATTTTGGGTGACAACACCATTACGTTAAAAGAAATCCAGCAACTTAATGAATGGTTGACAGTAAATGATCATTTGACCGGAGTATATCCCTATGATGAGTTATGTAGTTTGTTAACCGTAGTGCTGAAGGATGGTCACCTCAGTGAACAGGAACAGCATCTTTTAAAGGTTTTTTTCAGTGATTTTGTAGACATACGTGCTTCTCACAACCTCAATGATAACGAACTTCAGGAGCTTAGGAAAAGTATTAATATATCTGGTATCTGTGCCCTTTGCCCCCAGATAATTATCCCTGATAGGGTTTTCTGTTTTACCGGTGTTTCCTCCGGGTCAAAGCGGTCGGATATTAAAGTTCTGGTCGAATCCCAGGGTGGTATTTTTAAAAATACTGTTGTAAAGGATACCTCGTACTTAGTAGTCGGTAACGAGGGTAATCCCTGCTGGGCCTTTTCCTGTTACGGCCGAAAAGTGGAACAGGCAGTTAAACTCAGGAAAGCTGGAAGTAATATTCTGATTGTGCATGAGAATGATTTTTGGAATGAAGTGGGCTAATAATAACAGGCACTAATATAATAAGCTCATAAAGCCTTTATTTTTTGGAGGGTTACTTATGTATAACGAACAAGAACTTATTAATAAAATTATTGACATGTTTGAGCCTGACTTTAAACCTTTTTATGACATATCAGTAAAGGAAAATAAGGGTGCAGCAAATAGCATTGTTATTGATTGTCGGGGAACGTACTTCCATGATGCTATTAAAGGAGCTTTGTTTGCTAGAATACAGATAAATGGTGCAACCCCTTACATAAGCTTCAACGATAAATATGAAAGTCTGTTTAAGGTTGCTGAAATACCTTTTTATAAAGCAAAAAGCGATATAGGATTTCTACGTATTGACCTAAATATTTTTTATAGTTATATTAATGAGCCGGAAATACTAAGCCCAATATTGAGGATTATTTTTATGGATTTATTTTCTTTTACCCCCTTTGGCTGTTGTGATAGGTTTGAAAAATGCAGTGACGAGAGAAAGTGTATACACTCTGATTTAATCTATGCAACTGCCTGCCAATATAGAAAAAATCTAGTTGCTGGAAGAATATTTTACGGTAGGAACCGAAACATTGCATATTAGGGATCAACTACTAGATAAAACCTATTGCCAAAAATTATTGGCGAATTCTGACCCTGTCTTCTTCCACAATCCATAATGATCCTGCTGGATTATGGTCTCGAAACAAGGTAAGTAACTTGGTTATGAGCACCTGTATTTGTGATTTGTTTTGATTTTTGGCCCTTATGACAATTATTCCCGGATATGTTTGTGGTGGATATGCAAGTATATCAGCGAAGTCGTAGTCAAGGGTTATTAGAATTCTTTGTTCCCGGATGCAAGTATTAATAAGTTTATCATCCGAGCAACCATTTAGACCTTCGGACAATACCGTTTCCACATCATACCCGTAATCAATCATTATATTACTAATACTCCATGGCAGGTTCTCATCTAGTTTAAACCTCATGACAACCTCAAATCGCCACATGACGTTCGCGAGCTAACAAAGCCGCATACGCCAAAGCTGCATCAATATCAATAGACGTCAATGGAGGATAATCCCTTAATAATTCTTCTTTCATTACCCCACTGGCTAAGTTATCCAGGATAACCGCAACCGGAATCCTGGTGCCAACTATACAAGCTTGACCATGACATATATCTGGACTTGAACTGATGCGATCCATCAATACATTGTCTGCCATTACCTGACCCCCTAAAGAGTTTTGTGGATGGGCGGGACCCAAACCAGTTGCTTTACCGGATAATATTAACCAACCTCATTTCTATTTTATCATGAAAGCTAGTCAATTCAACGTTTGCCTTACGACAATGTTCTATAGAATAATAACCCATTGTTACATATCATTGCTCGTAAAATCATTAAATGATACATTCTTTGTTTTATTGTTACAGCCATAAACTATCTTTTGCAACCTCATCTGCTGAAATACTTATCAGGATTAAGTGAGAATTTGTAGCAAATCTTCGGTAAAAATTTGAGTTCCCGGCGTACAATCGTTTTCTACTATGGATTGTAGAAAAGTTAGCTTATTGTCTTCCTGCTGAAAAATTAGATAAGTAGAGTTTGGATAGCCCGGCATAACCCAATTATCTTCAGTAATATACATACCGCCAGCTAGCACAAACGCTCTTCCCCAATATGTACAGAAGCATTGTAATGGGGAGCGCCCGATACAGAATCTCTTCAGCAGGTCCGCTTAAGAGCAGTTGAAAGCCCAGCGTTCCAAGAATATTGTTTTTGTTTAATGGAAAGTCATATACCGGCAGCATGTTGTAGATCAGCATAAGTATATGGCAAATAAGTGTAACCCCTGCAAATATGACAGTAAACACCACTACATATTTGGTCCCTTTTTTCCTGTCACCAAGGCCGAAACTGAAATCAACTTTCAGCAGCTTGCTTAGTATCATAATTATAGCCAGGGCAATCAGCATTTCCGTGATATGGTGAACAGAAACCCATGCAAAGGCTTTATAGGGATCAAACCTCTCGCAGGGGAGTAAATCGGCGACCATTCCCCCCACCTTACTTAATACTTTCTGAAATACAAGCAGCAGCAAAATCATGATCCCGTATAACAATATTTGTTTCTGATCAGCTTGTTTCGTTTCCATTTTCATCATTCACATCCACGAAGAACAATTGAAATCTCTTCTCGGATTTCTTCTTCAGGTAGAAACCTGTTTTTGACGACAATACTTTCTATCAATGTTTCCAATAAATGTACTAATGTTCGTACAATCGCAATATCATTGTCTGCGTTCTTCAAATATGGTTTTAATATCTGATAATGCCGTGGAAGTATAGTCTTTTCCCATTCATCCATAATTTCCATCAGTTCCTCATCGCCATCAAAGGACAAATAAACCTTGATTCCAAGCCGGTAAACTTTTTTATCATAGTTGCTCAGGAAGTTCAGATCGTAGACAAACTTTGTATAAAAATCTATGACGTTATTTGTCTCCAAGAGTGCCGTCTGCCTTTTTAGAAGGTCAAAATATTCCCTTTTTATGATTTCATCAAACAACTCCTTTTTATTATTGTAATAGTAATAAATCATGGGCAGGGAGCAATTCACGTCTTTTGCTATGTTGCGGATGGTTGTTCCATGGTAACCATTACTGTTGAAATGCTCTACTGCTACTTCTTTGATTCTTTCCCTCATGTCCTTTTCTGCCATACCAAACACCTTTTCTACCTAACGTTCGTTAGAATTATATCATCTAGTATTTAGAAATGAAATAGGTTTTCAGAAAAAATGCAGGGGTTATGTCTTTATTTCCGGGAAATAAGTAGTAAAAGCATTTGAAAAAGATAGGTAGCGACGGTTTAGAAATGAATCGGTCAAGATTACTCCTGGGGCAGGGTAAAGTAAAAAACAGTCCCACAACCTGGATTGCTTTCTACCCAGATTTTGCCGTGATGGGCTTCAACATAGCCCCTGGCTATGGCCAGGCCTAGTCCCATTCCACCTTCACGGCGATTTCTGCTGTCATCGACTCGATAAAAACGTTCAAATACATGGGGCAGGTTTTCAGGTGAGATACCCGGGCCATTGTCAGCTACCGTGAATTGCAGGTAATTTCTATGCTGCTGAATAGACAGGGTAACCAATCCTCCTTGCTCTACATGCTGCATGGCATTGGACAATAAGTTCAAGAGTATCTGCAAGAGCCGGTCATGGTCAGCATAGATTTCCTTGATAACGTTATCAATATCTATACTATAGGAAATACCCTTATCCTGCATGGCAAGGCTAACCGGGGTTAAATGTTCCAAAAACTCGGTTAGCGGAAAGCGGCTAAGATTCAAGGATACGGCCCGGTTTTCCACCAGGGACAGGTTATCGAGTTCTTTTACCAGGTGCGCAAGCCGTATAACTTCATCCTGTAGTAGAGCAATATTTTCAATATCCAGCGGAATAGAACCGCTTTGCATTCCTTCCAGCTGTCCCCGTAGAAATGTCAGGGGGGTTCGTAATTCATGCGATATATCGGCAGTTAATCTGCGTCGGTTCTTTTCGGCATCATCCAATTTCTGCGCCATTAGATTGAAATCTCGCCCCAGTTCTATAAATTCACGATCACCTTGTAAAGTTAGCCTTTCATCCAGCTGTCCATTGGCCAGTTTGTGAATAGCCGTTGATAAAGCGGTCAGAGGGGAGCTGATACGCTTACCCAGCGCTAAACCCAATATCAGGGCAATAAGGCCTATAATAATTGCCAGTATTGCTGTATTTATAGTAAGTCTGGTGACAAATTGATTCTCCAGTGAAGACAAACCCGAACCCAGCGGGCTGATTATATATAAAGTTGCCCGGGGTTGATTATCAACCAGGAGTTCCCTTGAGCTAAGATGAATTGAATCCAGTTTGGCCGGCTGTCCGATGAGTAAGCCCTGGGTATCTGCTACCACTATATTATTGGCATCGGCAACTATCAGCCGTTGTCCCTGCCTTATTCCTATTCCCATAGGCATTAACCCATGGCGGCGTTGGCCCATAGCTTTACCATTTCCTGTAGTATTAGCTTGCAGATACTCCTGTAAGCCGTTGCTGCCATACTGTGAATAGTAATCGCTTATGATTGGGGCCCATTGATCAAGCATGACCTGGTTATAGTTATCAATATATGTGGAAAACTGCTGCCTGGTCATTAGCAGCATAATCAGACTAGTAGCTATAACCGCCAGAACAGAGATGATGATAAAGCTGGTAGTAATTTTATTGGCCAAACCCGATTTAATCATTTTGTTATTCCTCTGCAACTAATTTATAACCAATGCCATAAACTGATTTTATGCTAACTTCGCTTTTTCCGGTCGCTTCGATTTTATGGCGCAAATTACTGATATGAGTATCGATAGTTCTTTCATAACCCTCATAAATATCACCAAATACACGGTCCAAAATATGCAGGCGGGAAAAAACCTGCCCTGGATTCTCGGCCAACAGCAAAAGGATTTTAAACTCTGTTGGGGTTAATGCTAAAGGAGTATCTCCTATTAATGCCTCCAGCCTCTCCGGATTAATAGAAAGATTGGAAAAGCTAATATTAGTAATCTGTTCATTGGGACGACTGCGCCGCAGCACAGCTTTAATCCGAAGAGCCAGTTCCCGGGGTGAGAATGGTTTAGTAATATAATCATCAGCTCCCAGCTCCAGGCCCAATAATTTGTCAACTTCATCCGCCCGGGCAGTCAAAACTATGATCGGCGTATTATTTTTCTGCCTGATCCTTTTCAATACTTCCCAGCCCGACAAGCCAGGCAACATAAGATCCAGAACAATTAAATCCGGTTTTATATCCTGCCAAATCTGCAGAGCTTCAAGACCGTCAGTCGCCAGGGCTACCCCAAAACCCTCCTGGCGAAGATGCTTGGACAGCATATCGAGGATCTTTTTTTCATCCTCTACCAGCAGAATAAGTGAATCCATATGATGTATTCCCCTTTTATCAGCTTGCTATTCTATGCTGTAGTATAACATCAAGTTTAAGATTATATAAGTAAGGGTACCCCATCCGGAGTACCCTATAGGCAATATATGTTGTTGCTTATTGATTCGTGGGGGCAACATATGGACAGTTTGGACAGTTGGCCTGATTTTGTCCACAACCTGTTCCCCTTCCTTGTCCCTGGCCAATTCCCTGCATAGATCCCCTGCCCTGACCACGCTGATTGCCATTCCCTGGGCCAACTGCAGTTCTTTCCACATTTGCTTTAATTTTGTCAGTCATGTTATTCAAACAGGCTTGATATTGTTCTTCACTAATCTTCTTATCAGCTTTCAAATTACCCAGGACTGCTGTCCGCTCAGCGATGACTTTATCGATTACTGCCTGTTCACTTACTCCCTTGGATTCAGCAATAGTTGCTAAAGAGTTTCCTTCTGCCCGTTGACTGCGGATATCTGTAACACTCAACCCGGTTAAGTCAGAAACCGCCTGGAGAGCTGTCTGGGCCTTTTGCTGGCCCGCCATATTTCCTTGACGCAAACCTGCCTGCCTGGCAGTACCATTGGCTGCTGATACACTGGCAACCATCCCTGCTAATAACAGCAGAGATAAAGCTAGAATTGCAACTTTGGATAACCTCTTTTTCATAATCCTTCCTCCAATCAAATAAATTATTTTGAACTCTGGCCATATAATATCGAGCAATTATTGTGAGAATTTCAACAAAGTGTGGAGAAATTGTTAAGATTAAGCCTGGATGGTTCCGAAAATACGTCTCTAACGTAATGCCGTTATAATCCATTTATTTCTGTAATGATTGATTCGCTATTTTTTGTAATAGCCGATCGTTGCATATCCCTTATATTCGTCCCCGAGCTCCTGATAAAAATCAATCTCAATCCAATACCCGTCTTTATTACCATAATAATGCGAATGCATGCCTATCATTGAATCCAGGTCTTCGGCGTTTGACATTACGCTGTAATAAAACCCGTTTGCTTCACTGTCCTTCTGACCCGTGTGTGTGACGGTGATGAGACATCCTTTGTGTCCTCCGGCAAAGGTTTTTTCTTCGACGGAGGTAATTTTGCCACCCTCATAGATCTGTATCAGGTCGGATGGAAATCCGTCCGGCAATTTTGCTCCTGTACCCTTAGTTGCTGATGAATTACTGCCGGAGGCCTTTATTTCCGGCGCTTTATCATGTGTCCTGACCGATAAAGCTATTGCCTGTTCTCTCGTTGCCATGCCGTAACCGGCGGCCTCCTGAGCAGGCGTTGTTGCCTTGGGCATAAAATTGCCTTTGGCATCACCGGTAATAATTCGGACTTTGTTCATATATTTTGTCGCTTCAACCGCCCAGCTTGAAATGTTTTTCTGGTCGGGAAAATCCTTAACGCCCGCTACGCTGTAATCACCTTGAGGATGAATGGCCTTAATTGCTCTGAACAGCATGCCTGCGCATTGCTCCCGGTTAATCAGAACTTTCGGCGAAAAGGTGGTTTGAGAAGTTCCTGAGGTTATGCCGAGATTATAGGCCTTCAGTATTTGCGGATTTGCCGTGTCCGTAAAGGGGTTTGGAGAAACCGGCTCGCTTTTTTTGTCCGTAACCCTTTCATAGAGCACTACCGCAAGCTCAGCAAACTCCTCACGCGTGATCGGCTTGGTCATGTCGGCGCCCTTCAATATGCCGGGGATAAGTCCCAGGTCATTGGCTTTTTGAAGCTCGGATTTTGCCCAGCCGGACGCTTCCTTGTAGAACGATTCGGTACCGATCGAAGCAGTATTGGAAAACGGACTGTATATATAATGCTCTTCGCCATCGCTACCCTGATTATCTACATACGCGTATCTCACCCGGATATAATAGACATTTGTCTTGATATCGACAGTACCGTCCACACCAAGATTCTCGTTCAATTGTATTGGATCGAATACAACGTCATCTGTTACATAATTTCCGGGTTCATCAAATTCTTCTTCATCAAAATTAAGCGCA